>MDSY01014759.1_pt1 | contig 25452 bp, 20 predicted proteins | sample 811131 | NCBI WGS metagenome assembly MDSY01 (sample SAMN05326643, study PRJNA326480) | marine metagenome | isolation source: seawater | place: Atlantic Ocean: South West | collected 2010
TAAGCCACAAATTCCCTTTACTGTAAGGCAGAATATTGTCAAGAACCTTTAAAGTATGGTAGAAGTTATCTTTATGACTTTTCCCATTTTTTATTTCCACACCCTTTAATAACTGAAATTCAGGAAAAATCAATTTTAGCAATCCAGTCTCTTCTAAAAGCTTAAATCCTTTTGAGGGTTGATTACTAAGTATTATTTTATTGAGTTCTTCTGTTATTCTTTCTTGTGCAACAATAGTTATTCTTTCAACATTTTTTTTAATGGCTTTTAAGGTTTGATTTTCAATTTGAAAATCTAGTTGAGAAGAGAATCTTATAGCTCTCATCATTCTCAAGGGATCATCTGAAAATGTGATATCAGGATCTAATGGTGTTTTTAATATTTTCTCATTCAAATCCTCAATTCCATTAAATGGGTCAATAAATTCCCCATAATTGTCTTTGTTTAATGAAATAGCTAATGCATTAATCGTGAAATCTCTCCTGTTCTGGTCTTCTTCTACAGTTCCATTTTCAACAATTGGGTTTCTAGAGTCTTTTCTGTAGCTTTCTTTTCTTGCCCCAACAAATTGAACTTCAAGATTTCCAACATTGATCATAGCTGTTCCAAAATTTTTAAATATTTTAACAGTTGAGCTATTTAAAACTTTGGCAGTTTTTTTTGCAAGCTCAATTCCACTCCCAATAGTGACTATGTCAATATCTTTGGTTGTTCTATTAAGAATTTGATCCCTCACATAACCTCCTGTAACAAATACTTTTTGATCAATTTTCTCAGCAACACTGGAAATAGTTTTGAAGATTTTTTCTGATCCTAAAAGATTATTGTATTTATTTTCTGAGATATTCAATTTTTCCGCTATTTATTTTTATTATTTCAGATGGTATTCCAGACGATTCTAATTCAAAATTAAGAATTAGATCTACAGAATTTATAATTGATTTAGAAATTTTATCTAAACTTTCAGGAAATTCTTCTCCACTTATATTTGCAGAACTTGAAATAATTGGTGAATCAAGTTTATTTATAATTTCTTTCAACTCTCTAATTGGAGTTACTCTAAAAGAGATCTCATTTAATTCATTAGCCAGAAATCTGTATTTAGTTTTACAATTAGGATATATGACAGTAGGAGGGGAGTCGTTTTTTTTTATCAAATCTAAGTCCTTAATATTAAAATTTTCTATATATTTTGTAATATTATTAATGTCATCAATTAAATTAATTAGTGGCATATTGTACGGTCTCTTTTTTATATCATAAGCTTTATGAACACTATTTTTTAGTGTAGATTTACATCCAATAGCCCAAATTGTTTCAGTTGGATAAAGAATGATTCCTCCATGGTTAAGAACATCTGTAACTGAATCAAATTTTGAAGAACTATAATTGTTAGACCAAACTTTCGTAGACATCAATAAGTTGTTTAGAAATTTTATTTGGTTGGAAATTTTCGGCATGTTTTAGGCCTTCTTCAATCATAGACTCTCTTAGTTTATTATTGGTTAGGCATTCCTCAATTTGAAATGCAAACTCTTCTTTATTTTCTGGATCAATATATTTGCTGAAATCTCCACCAGCTTCCAGAAAACAACTTCCCTTACTACTAATAACAGGTGTTTTACAATATAGTGCTTCAAGAATAGGAATTCCAAAACCTTCGAAAAGAGATGGGTAAAGAAATAAGGAGGATAGTGAGTAAATTATTGGTAATTCATCAATTGAAACATCTTCTAAGAAAAGAATCTTTTTACTATCAAAATTTATCTTTTTCATTTGAATTTTTAGAAAATTCATATATTGAGTTTTCTTTCCAACCACCACTAAAGGAACATCGATTTTCATTACACTCATTGCGTTTATTATGGAGATCAAATTCTTTCTTGTTTCTATAGTTCCTACATTCAAAATAAACTCTTTTGGAAGCTTAAATTTTGTCTTTGCAATTTCTATGGCTTCATTGGAATATTTTTTTCTAAAATTTTCGTGACATGTTTGATATATTACTTTTATGGTTTCAGGTTTTATTTTATAAAATTCGACAATATCTTCTTTAGTTTGCTCACTTATAGCAATTGTTAAATCTGCATGCTTTACTGCATACTTATATTTAATGTCATATGTCTTTCTATCAATAGATCTATAGTTTCTTGGAAATCTTTTAAAAATTAAATCATGAATGGTAACTATGTATGGTATCTTCTTATTTTTAACTCTTGGGATCTCGTTACTTAATCCGTGATATATATCTACATCATTTTTAATAATTGATTTTTCCATATTTATAGTACGCCATAACCCTTTGAAAGTTTTATTTAGTTTATTTTGGGGAAATACTGTATAAGTATTGTCAAACTTATTTAAGAAATCTAATCTTGAATTTTCAGAATCTTTTGGTGCAAATAAGATGTACTCATTTTCTGAATAATTTTTAATTAAGTGCTCAATTAAGTCTCTACTGTAATTACCTAATCCAGTAAAATTTTGATAAGCTCTTTTTGCATCAAAACCTATTTTCATTTCGTAAATTTATTTTAAATAATTTAAGTATAATTATATAGTGACTTCAAATTCTCTTAATACTTCGTTAAGAGATGTTTTGAGATTTGTACTTTCTTTACGTTCTCCAATAATTAATGCACATGGCACATGGTAATCTCCACTTTTAAACTTTTTACTGTAAGAACCAGGAATAACAACTTTTCTTTCTGGAACTATTCCTCTGTATTCTATAGGGTCAGATTGGGTTACATCAATTATTTTAGTAGATTTTGTAATAACAACATTTGCACCCAAGACGGCTTCTTCTCCAACTCTAGCACCTTCAACAATTATACATCTAGATCCAATAAAGGCATTATCCTCAATAATTACTGGTGAAGCTTGTAAAGGCTCTAAAACACCTCCAATTCCAACACCACCACTTAAGTGAACATTTTTTCCTATTTGAGCACATGAACCAACGGTTGCCCATGTATCCACCATAGTTCCTGAATCTACATATGCTCCAATATTAACATAGGATGGCATCATAACAACGTTTTTAGCAAGGTATGATCCAAATCTAGCAATAGCGTGAGGAACAACTCTAACTCCTTTAGATGCATAATTACTTTTTAATTTCATTTTATCATGAAACTCTAAAGGACCAATTTCTATTGTTTCCATTTTTCTAATAGGGAAGTATAAGATAACTGCTTTTTTTATCCACTGGTGTGTCTCCCATTTATTATTAATCTTTTCAGCAACTCTTAATTCACCATTATCTAACTTGGTAATTACTTTTTCTATAGCACTTACAGTCAGTTCATTTTTTAATAAATCCCTATTTGCCCAAGCTTCATTGATTATATACTCTAAATCCATATATGCAAATATCACAATTAATTTAAACGGTATTGTTTTATAGGACTATATTTGAGAAATGAGTCAAATTTTGGCATTGGACTATGGATTAAAAAGGACTGGCATTGCTTATGCAGAAAGTTCATTATTAATTGCCCATGGCTTAAATACTGTAAAAACTCATGACATACTTAATTTTATTGAAAATTATGTACTAGAAAATAAGGTCGATAAAATAGTAATTGGGGAACCAAAAAATCTAAGAGGTGGACAAACCCATTCAAGTGAAATGATTCAGTCTTTTTATCGAAAAATTACAAAATATTTTCCTCATATAGAAATAAAATTTTACGATGAAAGATTTACTTCTAAAATAGCCATGCAAACGGTTTTAAGCTCTGGTTTAAAAAAAATGAAAAGAAGAAATAAGGAGAATCTTGATAGAATATCTGCTGTTATAATTTTGCAGGATTATTTAAAGTCTCAAGATTTTCATAGGTCGTCAAATACGTAAATCACCTCATCGTTTTTTTTCATTAAATAATGTTCTCTCGCAAATTTCTCTAAAGCAAATTTGTTGGTAGTTAACTGCTTTGTTTTTTCTTTAATTTGTATGATCTCCTTTTGCTTTTTAATATTTTCTAATTCTAAGGAGTGAAGTTCTTGTTTCATTTTATATAACTTATAAAAAGTAGTATCGTCTATTATTAGAAGAACAAAAACCAACATAGCAGTAGATAGCAAATATCTATTGTTTAATGTTATTAAATTTTTCACCTTACAATGTTATTAATTTAGTTCCTATCTTTTATTTTTACACTACTTCTTTTTGAACATATCAATGTTTGCCTAAATGGTTGTTTCCTGTGACAAATTTACAATACGGATAAATTGCAGGCTATTCATTAGGACATAATGTCATAGATTTGTAATATTAACCAATTGGCATGTAGTTTGAATATGTCTTTGAAAATTATAAAAAATGCAAAAAGGATCCATAAACGTACAAAGCGAAAATATTTTTCCGATTATCAAAAAATTTCTGTATTCCGATACCGAAATATTTTTAAGAGAATTAGTCTCTAATGCTGTAGATGCTTCACAGAAGCTAATGACTTTATCTAATGCCGGAGAGTACAAAAAGGAATTGAAAAATTTAAAAGTTGAAGTTATTTTAGATTCGAAGAAAAAAACACTTACCATTAGAGATCATGGTATAGGAATGACCCAAGACGAAGTAAATAAATATATCAACGAAGTAGCTTTTTCTGGTGCAGAAGAATTTTTAGAAAAATATAAAGACAAAGATCCAAAATCTATAATTGGTCATTTTGGTCTTGGTTTTTATTCTTCATTTATGGTTTCCAGCAAAGTGCAAATTCAAACTCTTTCCCACAAAGATGGTTCTAAAGCTGTTCAGTGGGAATCCAAAGGAGATCCAACTTTTGAATTAAAAGAAATTAAAAAGAAAAATAGAGGAACTGATATTATACTTCATATTGATAAAGACTCCAAAGAGTTTTTAGAAGAAAATAGAATTTCAGGAATTTTAAACAAGTATTGTAAATTCCTCCCTGTTGATATAGAGTTTGGCACCAAAACAGAATCTATAGATGATCCAAAGGGAAAGAAAGACAAAGATGGAAATATTGAGAAAATTAGTATTGATGTTCCAAACATAATTAACAATCCTTCTCCTGCATGGATAAAAAAGCCTGTAGATTTAAAATTAGAAGATTACAAATCTTTTTACAGTGAATTATACCCATTTACTGAAGAGCCTCTATTTCATATCCATTTAAATGTAGACTACCCATTTAATTTAACTGGTATACTTTATTTCCCAAAACTTAAAAATCAAATTGAATTACAGAAAAATAAGATTCAGCTTTATAGTAATCAAGTTTTTATAACCGATTCTGTTGAAAATATTGTTCCAGAGTTTTTAACTCTTTTACATGGGGTAATTGATTCTCCAGACATTCCATTGAATGTTTCAAGATCTTATTTACAAAGTGATAGTAACGTAAGGAAGATTTCTAACCATATAACCAAGAAAGTTGCAGATAAGTTGTCAGGTATGTTTAAAAAGGACAGAAAAGATTTTGAAAGTAAATGGGATGATATTAACGTCTTTATTCAGTATGGAATTTTAACAGACGAAAAATTTCATGAAAAAGCCAAACCATTTAGTTTACTTAAAAATGCAAAAGATGAATACTTTACTCTAGATGAATATAAAGAAAAAGTAAAAGCTGCACAAACTGATAAAAATGACAAGCTAGTATTTCTTTATTCCCACGATAAACAAGAACATCATTCACTTATTGAATCAGCTCATAAAAAAGGATACGATGTGCTAATTATGGATGGACCTCTCGCTTCCCATTATATATCAAAATCAGAACAAGATTTAGGAGCTTCATTTGCTAGAGTTGATGCTGATACCATCGACAATATAATTTCTAAAGAAGAGAACATACCCTCAAAATTAACCAAAGAACAGGAAGAATTACTAAAGCCAATTTTTGAAGAAATAGTTGAAAAAGAAAAATATACTGTTCAAGTGGAAAGTTTAAGCGAATCTGAAAAACCAGTTTTAATTACTCAAAGTGAATTCATGAGAAGAATGAAAGAACAACAAGCTGCTGGAGGAGGAGGAATGAATATGATGGGTGTAATGCCAGAAATGTATAATCTTGTGGTAAATACTAATCATCCATTAGTTTCCAAAGTGATAACCGCTAAAGGAAAAAATCAAAAAGTTTTAGCTAAACAAGCTTTAGATTTAGCTCTATTGTCCCATGGGATGTTAAAAGGTAAGGACTTAAGCGATTTTGTAGAAAGAAGTTTTGAATTGATTTAAAGTGTTAATAGGAATTGGAGGTCTAGTAGGTGCAGCACTTGGTTTTTTTGCAACCAGGAGTTTATTTGGCGCTTTCCTAGGATATTTTATTGGTTCTAGTTTTGACAAGTTTACCTCCAATAATTCTAGATCTTCTAGTTCTTATAATTTTAGAGGAAGTTCCTATTCTAATGATGCCAGTTATTATTCATCTAGAATAACACAGAGTGATTTTGCTACAGCACTTCTTGTTCTTTCCGGAGCAGTAATGAAGGCAGACGGAAAAATTTTAAAATCTGAGCTTGATTATGTTAAAGATTTTTTCAGACAGCAATTTTCTCCCCAACTTTCTACAAAATATATCAGTGATTTTAAGGATATACTAAAAAAGAATTTTGTCCTTGTTGAAATATGTAATACTATAAATAATAGTATGCCTTTAAGGCAAAGATCTCTTCTTATTCAATATCTCTTTGGTATTGCACAGGCTGATGGTAATGTATCGGACTCTGAAATGAAAGTAATTCAAAAAATTGCTTCTTATTTTAGAATTTCAAAAATAGAATTTGAACAAATTAAATCCTTGTTTTATAAAGATGTTTCTAGTTCTTACAAAACTTTGGGTATTGATGAATCAGCCACTAATGATGACATTAAAAAAGCTTACCGTAAAATGGCAATCAAACACCATCCTGATAAATTTAATCAACTTGGAGAAGAACAACAGTTAGCGGCTAAGAAGAAATTTCAAAAAATTCAAGAGGCTTACCAACATTTAAAAAAAGAGAGAGATATAAAATAGATGAAAGATTTTTACAATATCTTTTTAAAACACTATTGGATTATTTTCTTTTTATTTTTTTTGTGGTTAATTCATTTTGCCAATATTTATTTTCATCTAAATCTTTACAAACTTGGAATTTACCCAAGAACTTTTGACGGATTATTGGGAGTCGTATTTGCTCCTTTAGTTCACTCTTCATCTGATAATAATCACTTAATTAATAACTCTGTTCCATTTTTAATACTTACATGGGCTATGTTTTACTTTTACCGTCCTATTGCTTGGAGAGTTTTGTTTTTTTCATGGGTTATTACAGGTCTAAGCGTTTGGAGTTTTGGAAGAAGTTCCTTTCATATAGGTATTAGTGGAGTGATTTATAGCCAATTATTTTTTTTATTTTTTAGTGGTGTTTTTAGACAAGATTCTAGATTGCTTACTGTTGCACTATTAGTAGTTTTTATATACGGAAGTATGATTTGGGGACTATTTCCTTACAATTGGAAAATTAGTTATGAAAGTCATCTTTCTGGAGCAGTAGTAGGATTCCTATTGTCTAGATATTATAGGAAAGAAAATGCAACTTTCATGAAAAATAAAACACAGTGGGAAATTGAAGAAGAATTAGGAATAGAATCAGACGATTTAGATGGAATTTGGAATCAAAATATTGAAGATTAATCTTTTTTTGATTTCGTTTTTACATCTTCGAGAATAACCATGATTTCTTCATTTTTTTTATCGAAATCAATTTTAATTACATCTCCTTCTTTTACCTTTTTTTGAATTATTTTTTCTGCTAAAGGGTCTTCAATATATTTTTGAATTGCTCTGTTTAGTGGTCTTGCACCATACTTTTCATCAAAGCCCTTTTCAGCAACATATTCTTTAGCTTTTTTTGTTAGTTGTACTTTATAACCAAGAGAATTTATTCTTTCAAATAGTTTTTCCAGTTCTATATCTATGATTTTTAAAATATCTTTTTTATCTAAGGAATTAAAAATAACTACATCGTCAATTCTGTTAAGAAACTCTGGAGCAAATGCTTTTTTTAGAGCACTTTGAATAACTCCTTTGATATTCTCCTGATCGTTTTCAGTTCTTGTTTTAGTACCAAATCCTACACCTGTCCCGAAATCTTGAAGTTGTCTAGCACCAATATTTGAGGTCATAATAATAATAGTATTTTTAAAATCTATATTTCTTCCTAAACTGTCTGTCATCTTACCATCGTCAAGTACTTGAAGTAATAAATTAAAAACATCAGGATGTGCTTTTTCAATTTCATCAAGTAAAATTATAGAGTAGGGTTTTCTTCTAACTTTTTCTGTTAATTGACCACCTTCTTCATATCCCACATATCCGGGAGGTGCTCCAATTAATCTAGACACTGCAAATTTTTCCATGTATTCACTCATATCTATCCTAATTAGTGCTTCTTCACTATTAAATAAATATTTTGCTAAAACTTTGCATAATTGTGTTTTACCTACTCCAGTAGGGCCAAGAAATATAAAAGAACCTACAGGCTTATTTGGATCTTTTAAGCCAGCTCTATTTCTTTGGATAGCTTTTACTACTTTTGTGTTTGCTTCGTTTTGACCAATAACAGTTCCATTCATGGAATCTACCATTTTCATTAATTTCCCGCTTTCTTTTTCAGCTACTTTTTGAACAGGAATTCCAGTCATCATAGCTACAACTTCAGCTACATCTTCATCTGTTACTTCTTGTCTATGGGTTTTACTTTCTTCTTCCCATTTCATTTTAGCATTCTCAAGCTCTTCATTTAATTTTCTCTCTGAATCTCTTAGTCTAGCTGCTTCTTCGTACTGTTGGCTTCTTACAACTTTGTTCTTTAGTTCTTTAACATCTTCAATATTTTTTTCAATTTTTATAACTGATTCTGGAACATTTATATTGGAAATATGAACTCTTGAACCAACCTCATCTAAAGCATCTATAGCTTTATCTGGAAGGTGTCGATCAGAGATATACCTTTCTGTTAAATTAACACAAGATTTTATAGCTTCTGAAGAATATTTTACATTGTGGTGATCTTCGTACTTTTCTTTTATGTTTTCTAAAATTTGAAGAGTTTCTTCAATAGTCGTTGGTTCTACAAGTACTTTTTGAAAACGTCTTTCTAAAGCACCATCTTTTTCGATAAATTGTCTGTACTCATCCAGGGTAGTAGCTCCAATACATTGAAGTTCTCCTCTCGCAAGAGCTGGCTTGAACATATTAGATGCATCTAATGAGCCAGATGCTCCGCCTGCGCCTACAATAGTATGTATTTCGTCAATAAATAAAATAATGTCTGGAGATTTTTCTAATTCACTCATTACAGCCTTCATTCTTTCCTCAAATTGTCCTCTATACTTTGTGCCAGCAACTAACGAAGCAAGATCAAGAGAAATCACTCTTTTGTTAAAAAGTACTCGCGAAACTTTTCTTTGCGTAATTCTAAGTGCTAAGCCTTCAGCTATTGCAGACTTGCCAACACCAGGTTCACCAATCAATAGTGGGTTGTTCTTTTTTCGTCTTGAAAGAATTTGGGATACCCGTTCTATTTCTTTTTCCCTACCAACAATAGGGTCTAATTTATCGTCTTCTGCAAATTTGGTTAAATCACGTCCAAAATTATCTAATACTGGTGTTTTAGACTTGCTGTCTGATTTTTTTTTGGAACTGGTACTAGAAAAACTATCTTCTTTATCCATATCCTCTTCGTCTGCAGATTCAGGATATTTAGATTCAGGTAGAGATTCAGGTTTGTAGCCAGACTCCATCATAATATCTAGTTCTTCTTTAATAGCTTCATAATTTAAATTGTGTTCTTTTAAAAGAGAGGAAGCTATATTGTTATCTTCTTTTAAAATAGATAAAAGCAAATGCTCAGTCCCAATCATGTTGCTTTTAAATAGTTTAGCTTCTAAGTAAGTTATTTTTAAAACTTTTTCTGCTTGTTTTAACAGAGGAATATTTCCTGAATTTTTAAGTTCAGATATCTGTCCAGAATCTAGTTTTGACTCAAGTTTCTTTCTCAATTCTTTGGAATTTATTCCTGAGGATTCAATCATTTTCATTGCAACACCTTCTCCTTCTCTAATTATTCCTAGTAAAAGATGTTCTACTCCTATATAGTCATGTCCTAACCTTAGGGCTTCTTCTCGACTGTAACTTATTACTTCTTTAACTCTTGGTGAAAATTTTGCATCCATATTTTATCAAAATTAATATTGTTTTTCATATTTAAAACATTAGTTTCAAATTTAATCAACAACATTTTTGTTAATTGTTCATAATATTTGCTTTTCGCACATGCTTTTGTGGATAAATGTTTGATGAAACACTTGTAACTATACTGAAAGAAATGATACTTTCGTTTAGTTAAAAAATTATAAAATAAAGACTATGAGTGAAGATAGCGGTGAAAGGATAATATCTGTTAGTATTGAAGATGAAATGAAGACTGCTTACATTGATTATTCAATGTCAGTAATTGTCTCTAGAGCACTTCCAGATGTAAGAGATGGTTTAAAACCTGTTCACAGAAGAGTTCTTTACGGAATGCTGGAGTTAGGAGTAAGATCTAATAGTTCTTTTAGAAAATCAGCAAGAATAGTTGGAGATGTATTAGGAAAGTACCATCCACACGGTGATTCTTCTGTATACGATACTATGGTTAGAATGGCTCAACATTGGTCCTTAAGGTATCCTTTGGTTGATGGTCAAGGTAATTTTGGTTCTGTAGATGGAGATAGTCCTGCTGCTATGCGATACACGGAAGCTCGACTTAAAAGAACTGCTGAAGAGTTGCTTTCAGATTTAGAAAAGGATACAGTTGATTTTTCCCCCAATTTTGATGATTCTCTTAGCGAACCCACTGTTTTGCCTACTAGAATACCCAATTTATTGGTTAATGGTTCTTCCGGAATAGCCGTTGGTATGGCTACTAATATGGCTCCTCATAATTTAACGGAAGTTATAGATGGTACAATAGCGTATATAAATAACAAAGAAATTGACATAAATGGATTGATGGAATATGTCAAAGCTCCTGATTTTCCTACGGGAGGAACTATTTATGGTTATGAGGGTGTTATAAACGCTTTTCATGAGGGGAAGGGAAGAATTGTAATGAGAGCAAAAGCTACAATAGAAGAAATTAGAGAAAACAGAGAAGCAATAATAGTAACTGAAATTCCATATCAAGTAAATAAAGCTGATATGATACAAAAAACAGCTTCTTTAGTAAACGAAGGTAAACTTGTTGGTATTTCTGAAATTAGAGACGAATCTGACAGAAATGGAATGAGGATTGTCTATGAAATCAAAAGAGATGCAATACCTAATGTTGTTTTAAATAAATTGTTTAAGTATACTTCTCTACAGACCTCATTCTCAGTTAATAACATAGCTCTTGTAAAGGGCAGGCCAGTTGTTTTAAACTTAAAAGATTTAATAATTCATTTTGTAGATCACAGGCATGAGGTTGTTGTAAGAAGATCGAAATTTGAGCTTAAAAAAGCAGAAGATAGAGCTCATATATTAGAAGGTTTAATTATCGCATCAGATAATATCGACGAAGTAATAGCATTAATTAGAGGTTCTAAAAGTCCTGATGAAGCCAGAGATAAATTGATTAGTAAATTTAAACTATCTGATCTTCAGTCTAGGGCAATTGTTGAAATGAGGTTAAGACAATTAACTGGCTTAGAACAAGATAAATTAAGAGCAGAATATAACGATTTATTGAAAGTGATTGAAGACTTGAAAGATATTCTTAATAGAGAAGACAGAAGAATGGATATCATTAAGACTGAATTGGAAGAAGTAAAGAAAAAATTTGGTGATGAAAGAAGGTCAATTATTGAATATTCTGCCAATGAAATGAAAATTGAGGATTTAATTCCTAATGAAGAAGTTGCAATTACAATTTCTCATGCTGGCTATATAAAAAGAACTAGTCTTAATGAATATAAAGTCCAAAATAGAGGAGGAGTTGGGTCTAAAGGTTCTGCCACAAGAGATAAAGATTTTTTACAAGAATTGTTTGTAGCAACTAATCATAATTGGCTTTTAATATTTACCGAAAAAGGAAAATGTTTTTGGATGCGTATATTTGAAGTTCCAGAAGGAAATAAATCCGCTAAAGGAAGAGCTATCCAAAACCTTATTAATATTGAACAAGACGACAAAGTAAAAGCATATGTGGTAGTAAAAGACATAAAAGATGAAGAGTATACCTCTAATAATTATATTATTATGTGTACTAAAAAAGGTATCATTAAGAAAACCAGTTTGGAGGCTTATTCTAGACCAAGAACTAACGGTATAAATGCCATAGGAATTAGAGAAGGAGATGAGCTATTAGAAGCTAAATTAACCAATGGTGAAAGTGAAATTTTAATGGCAATTAAATCTGGTAGAGCTATTAGATTTAATGAATCTAAAGTTCGTTCAATGGGAAGAACTGCGTCCGGAGTTAGAGGAATTACTTTATCAAATGGAGATGAAGTTATTGGGATGGTATGTGCTCAAGATTTTTCTAGAACTATTATGGTTGTTTCTGAAAATGGTTATGGTAAAAGAACTTTACTTAACGATCCAGAAACCAACGAACCAATTTATAGAATCACTAATCGAGGAGGAAAAGGAGTTAAAACAATAAATGTTACAGAAAAAACTGGAAATTTAATTGCGATAAAGTCTGTAACAGATGAAGATGATTTAATGATTATAAATAAATCTGGATTAACAATAAGAATGCATGTTGCTGATATAAGAACTCAGGGAAGAGCTACTCAGGGTGTTAAATTGATTAATTTAAAAGGAAAAGACCAAATTGCGGCTGTTGCAAAAGTGGAAAAGGACGATGAGGAAGATATGATAGATGAGAACTCGGAAGGAATTGAAAACTCAAATACTAATATTGAGGATAATTCAACAGATTCTAACGATGTTTCTACAGATGATTCTAGCGATATTACAACCAATGATAACGAATAAAATATAAACCATGAAAAAATACTTTATTTTAGGACAATTTATTATTATAACCTTAATTGGAAGTACTCAAAAGCTTCAGCTAACTGAGGCTGCTACAGTTTTTAAAAATGATTATAATAGTTCTTGGATTTCTATTCCAGATTCTACTTTAAGATCCAATCAATTATCAAAAAATACACCTATTTTACTTAAAGCGAAAAAAGCAATTGATGAGTCTTACACTAAACAATTACAAACTCCATTTGTAAAATCTAAAGACGAAGCTAAAATGTATTTTTACAGAGGAGTTATTTATTTAGATTACTGGATGATCTCACCTTACAATTCCTCAGTTTTTAATGAAGTTTCTTCTTATGGTGAACAAAAGATGAAGGAAGCTACTTTTGGATCTTTTTCTAAATGCTTAGAATTAGATGTTAAAAAACAATGGACATCAGATGTTAAAAACAAGATGCTGACTTATAGAAATCAGTCAATTAATATTGGAGTTGATAATTTTATTAAAAAGAATTATGAAAATTCTTTTAGCTCTTTTAAAATGGCCATTGAAATGTATAATGTTTTGTCTCTAACTGACACTCTCGCTATGATTAATGCAGCTTTATCGTCAGAAAAATTAAAAAACACTGACGAAGCATTTAAATATTATAAAATGTGTGCAGATAATAATTATGGTAAGGGAGCAGAAATGTACCAATCTATGATTAGAGTACTAAACGCTAGTAAAGTGAAAGATGAAGAGCAAATTTTAAATACAATTGCAGAAGGAAAAGAAAGATATCCTAAAGATTATGTATTAAATATAGAAGAGTTTAATTTTTGGTATTCTAAGGGTAACAATGAAAAAGCCCAATTAGCTCTTGAAAATGCCATTGAGTCAGATCCTACTAATAAAATATTACATTTCAATATTGGAGTAACTTACGATAACATTTCCAATAAATACCATGATGAAAATAAACATGAGGTTGCTTTTCAATATATGAATAAAGCTATCAGCGGGTATGAAAATGCCATTAAATTAGACAGTACTTATGTAGATGCTTATTATAATTTAGGTGCTCTTTTTTACAATCAATCAATTACTTACAAATCAGTAGCTGGAGATTATTCAGGAGATAAGTACGAATCTGAAATGAAAAAAGCAGATGATATGCTAAGAAAAGCTATCCCACTACTTGAAAGAGTTCTAACATTTTCTCCAAATGATAAATCAACATTTAAAGTTTTAAAAAGCTTATATTTTAACTTGGACGATATGGAAAACTATTCAAGGGTTAAGAAACAACTTGAGTCCCTTTAATTTCATCTAACTCTTAATTATTTGTCAATGAACCATTATGGCAATATCAGAAAAATGTTTTCTGAACTCAAAAGTGAAGTAGAATATACTTTACCTCTTTACGACTCCACAGTACCTTCATTAAAAGTAAATTTAAACCATTTAATAGGTAGTACTATTAAAATATCTTTTTCCGGGATTATAAACTGTGTAGTCACTGGAAAGAAAATTAGAAAAGCATATGGTGAAGGTATGTCTTACGATGCCTTTAAATCTTCTCCTTTAGCAGTAGAAAGTATAATTCGACCAGAACTTAGTAAAATTCATTTAGGTGTTGCTCTAAGAGATTACGATTGGGAAATGGAACACCACATGAAGCCTCATATAGTTTATTTGTCTAAAACAGCTGGAAACAAGGTTGGAGTTACTAAAGAGTCACAGATTCCAACACGTTGGATTGACCAAGGTGCTTTACAAGCACTTGTTATAGCAAGAGTACCTTACAGACAAGCAGCAGGAGCAATAGAAATTTCATTAAAAAAACATGTTAGTGATAAAACCAACTGGAGAAAAATGCTTCAAAATGAGATTAATCAAGATTCTTTAATATCTCTCAGAGACGAATTATTCCCTCACGTAGATGAAGAATTTAAACAATACCTAGTAAAAGATGAAAGTATATGTAATATTAATTTTCCTGTTATTAAATATCCTGAAAAAGTAAAGTCTTTAACTTTAGATAAATTTCCAGAAATTGAAGAAAAATTAGTGGGTATTAAAGGTCAATATTTATTATTTGAAAATGACTTAGTTTTTAATGTGAGAAGACATTCCGGATATCTAATAGAACTCTCATATTGAAATAATTTACCAGTAATAACTTATTTTATATTAGTTTTTATATATTTAAAAAAAAGATTAATTATGTCATATTTAGTAAAAGTTCAAAATTTTTTCTTAAAAAACGATCCAGATCGCTATTACTTAGCTAAAAGGATAACCAGAACATTTAGAGGAGATGAAGACGCTGTTATGACAAGATTAGAAGAGATTTATGCTAAAGGAGGACCTAAGAAACTAAAAGTTAAAGATCTTACTCCCCCTGTTAAAAAATCTATTAGCTCTTCTGATACCTTAGAAGATATAGAAACAGTTTTAGAATCTAATTCTGAAACCGGAAACTCTAAAAAGAGTAAAAAGAAGCTATTTATAATAATTGGCTTGATATTAGCATTAGGTGGTGGTGGTTTTGGTTTTTATTTAAGTATTGGCAATGAAGAAAGTAACGATGAAGAATCCCAATCTTCACAAGTTCAACCCTCAGATTCAACCCTTAATGAAAATTTAAATCAACCTACAAAAACTATTGAAGAAATAGAAAATGAAATAGAAAATGCTGAGAAAGATTCTGTTACTAAAGATATAATTGATGCTGCTGAAGCTCTTCAGTTTATTCGATAGTTAAGGATTTAATTTATGTGGGTCTTGGTTTCTTAATTCGATCTCATCCTTTACATATTCTATTTTTAAAGAGATAGCATACATTAGTTGGTCATTTTTTTGTAACCATAATTGAGAATCTTTCCAAGAATCTGCACTTCTAGCAAAGTGGAATAATAATTCAAATCCATTTTTTTTAAGAAATATTAGTGCTGAGTCTTTCCCTTCAATTCCTTCGATAGTGGCAAGTAAGTGACCATAATTATTATCCAGCAACCATTTTCTGGATTTTTTGTCATTTAAAATAGCAAAACAAAATATACCCAATTCCTTGTACGGACTTCCAATTAAGAAATCTCTAAATTCAACATTTCCTCCTATAGCTTCTTTCCATGCAACTAATACTTTGCTAGGATACTCCAATTGTTTTAAGATTATTTTTTTTTGATTTTTGTCACTCATCTTTCAAGAAACCTTTTAACATAATTTTAATAATATCTTGTGCAGCTTCTGAAATTATTGTACCCGGACCAAACACAGCAGCTACACCCATATCAAAAAGTAATTGGTAATCTTTTTTTGGAACAACTCCACCAACTATAATCATTATGTCTTCTCTATTAATTTTTTTCAGTTCTTTAAGTAGTTCTGGAATTAAGGAAAGATGCCCAGCAGCAAGGGAAGAAACACCAATAATATGAACATCGTTCTCAATTGCACTTTTAGCTACTTCTTTTGGTGTTTGAAATAAAGAACCAATATCTACATCAAAACCAATATCTGCAAAGGATGTAGCAACAATTTTTGCTCCTCTGTCGTGACCATCTTGTCCCATTTTAGCAACCATTATTCTAGGTCTTCTTCCTACAACTGATTCGAACTCTTTAGCGAGTTCTAAAGCTTTTTTATATTTTTCATCTTCCATAATTTCCTTAGAATATACTCCAGAAATACTTCTTATTGTAGCTTTATATCTTCCAAATTCTTTTTCTAAGGCAGAAGATATTTCACCTAACGTTGCTCTTTCTTTAGCAGCTCTGATAGTAATCTCAAGTAAGTTTCCAGTGTTGTTTTTTGCAGCTATTTCTAGTTCCTTTAAAATTTTATTGACCTTTTGTTGATTTCTTTTCGATTTAATTTTAGAAATTCTATTAATTTGATTTTCTTTTACTTTTTCGTTGTCAATTTCTAAAATATCTAACTCTTGCTCCTCATCTGATTTATATGCATTTAGACCAACTATTATTTCCTTTCCACTATCAATATTTGCTTGTCTCTTCGCAGCCGCTTCTTCAATTCTCATTTTAGGAAGACCCATTTCAATAGCTTTGGTCATTCCTCCTTGATTTTCCACTTCTTGAATTAATTCCCATGCTTTATTTGCAATATCATTCGTTAGTTTTTCTATGTGGTGAGAACCTCCTAATGGATCAATAGTACCACATATTTTATTTTCATTTTGAATAAAAATTTGAGTATTCCTTGCTATTCTTGCGGCGTTTTCACTTGGAAGTGCTATGGCTTCGTCTAAAGAATTGGTATGTAAGGATTGTGTTCCACCTATTACGGCAGCCATTGCCTCAATATAGGTTCTAGCAATATTATTGTAAGGGTCATTTTCAGATAAACTCCATCCTGAAGTTTGACAATGTGTTCTCAGAGCCATTGATTTTGGATTTTTCGGATTGAATTTTTTAATAATCTTGGCCCACAGCATTCTAGCAGCTCTCATTTTAGCAATTTCTGCAAATTGATTCATTCCAATTCCCCAGAAAAAAGAAAGTCTAGGGGCAAATTCATCAATATCTAAACCAACTTCAATTCCTTTTTTTACATATTCTAAGCCATTTGCTAAAGTGTAAGCCAATTCTATTTCTGCATTTGCACCTGCTTCATGCATATGGTAACCAGAGATGCTTATAGGGTTAAATTTTGGCATATTTTTGGAAGTAAATTTGAATATATCGCCAACAATTCTCATACTTTCTTTAGGAGGATAGATGTAAGTATTTCTAACCATAAACTCTTTTAGAATATCATTTTGAATAGTGCCAGTTAGTTTTTCTAAATCAATATTTTGTTCCATTGCAGCTACAATATAGAATGCCATTATTGGAAGTACAGCTCCATTCATAGTCATGGAAACGGACATTTTATCTAAAGGTATTTTATCAAACAATATCTTCATGTCCTCTACAGAATCAATTGCAACACCTGCTTTTCCAACATCTGCAGAAACTCTCTCATGATCCGAGTCATAACCTCTGTGTGTAGCTAAATCAAATGCTACGGAAAGTCCTTTCTGACCAGCTTTTAAATTTTTTCTGTAAAATATATTTGATTTTTCCGCAGTTGAAAACCCCGCATATTGCCTTATGGTCCAAGGTCTAGTTAAATACATAGAGGAGTATGGTCCTTTAAGAAAAGGAGCATTACCAGCTATGAAATTTTCATGGCCAAATGATGTTTCATTTAAATTGGAAATTTCTAACTCAATATTTTTAAAAGATACTCTTCCCATTTTAATTTTTAATAAATTCTGACAAATTGCTATTTTTAAAATTATTTAGTAATCCACCATTTTCTTCAATTTTCTTTAATAATCTCCAGGCTTTGTTGGCCATTTTAAATGATATTTGCTCAATTACATGGGCACCTTTAGTAACGTCGTTAAAAATATTAATTTGACTCTCTTCATTTAATATTAAAGGAATATTTGCAGCTATTTTCTTCCCGTAATCACCTTTAGAGAGTAACAGTAAATCTGAAAGAATAAAAGAATTAGCTCCTCCAATAAAACTACTCATTGCAGTAGAAGTAATGGTTAAAATTTTAAAGTCCTCATTTTGGTCTTTTAATATTTGGGGGTTCACAGAATTTTCAATGATCACCTTAGCTTTTATCTTATGAATTTTTAAAACTTGGTTTATTATGGATTTGATAGCTTTTATTTTTGAAATGTTTTCTAAAAAACTATTATCTAAGAAGGATTTAATAATAATTTTTTTTGGAATCTTTAAATTGTTTTTTTTATGAATTTCTATAATTTCATTTAAATGTGATCCTGTTAAAGCAATTTCAGATGAATGATTATTAAATAAAAGATATTGGCTAGGTAGTTCAATATAAATACATTTAAAATTTGTATTTAAATTACTTTGGAAATGATGATGGTAAGTTACCATATCTAAAGAATTATTATTGCTTTTTATGTCCTCAAGGGTTTTTGTCAACCAACACATTCTGATGGATCCTCTTAAATTAGGATTTGAATTTATCCAATCTGTCCAAGAAGATATTTCTTCACTTGAAGCATTGTGACTTAACAGAACATGGTTATCAATTATTTCATTCATTACGTTTTTAAAAATAGAATCAGCATAATTAATTCTATTAATATGAATGCTGTTTATTCCATCTTTTAATCGGTTTAATATTTGAGAGTTTATGTTTTTTTCTTCCGTAAAATTCCAAGCTATTTCTGAAAGTTTATCTTTTTTATCAGTTTTTAGTGCTGATAAAGATTTGCTGAAAGTATTTATAGTTCCATACTCAGTTTCCCAATGAAAGTCTTGGATAGTTTTATTCAATGAATCGTCTAAAACTTTCTTAATCCATTGATCTTCACCTGAAGCATTAAAATCTGACCAAAGACTCATTTTTTTGATTTATTTATTTAAATATACGGATAGATATTCATTAAGACTTATGAAATATTTAATTTGATTTTAGTTTGGATATGATACCATTAATTTCATTAAAGGATTTTGAACTATCTATGTTTTCTATCCATTGGTAGCTTAAGTCTTTTTTAAACCAAGTCATTTGCCTTTTGGCATATTTTTTTGTATTTCTCTTTATTAGATTTATCGCATCTTCTTTGGTAGAGTCACCATTAAAAAAGTTAAATATTTCTTTATATCCAACTGTATTTAGAGCATTTAATTTTTCTTTATCTATCAAGTTTTTCACCTCCTCAAATAATCCATTTTTTACCATTTGATTAACTCTGTTTTCAATATTTATTTCAAGTTGATTTTTTTCAATGTGTAATAAGAACTTTACAATATTAAAAGACCGTATTTTTTTCTTAGAGGTTAATAAACTTGAGTAGGGTTTAGAGGTTATTCTACAAACTTCTAAAGCTCTTATTAGACGTTGAGAATTACTTAAATCTATATTACTATAATGCTTTGGATCTAAGATTTTTAATTTTTTTTGTAGATTCTCAATTCCATTTTCTTTTAGTTCTTGATTCAAACGATTTCTAATTGATAAATCTTTAGGTAAATTATCTAAACCTTTACAAACGGCATCAATATACATGCCCGAACCGCCTACTAAAAATGCAATTTTTTGTTTTGAAAAGTAATCTTCTAATCTGCTAATAATTTCTTTTTCATAATCTCCAGCAGAATATGATTCTTCAATACTTTTATTATTTATAAAATAATGAGGAACTTCATTTAACTCATTTCTAGAAGGCTTTGCTGTACCAATAGACATTTCCTTATAAAATTGCCGGCTATCACAAGAGAAGATAGAACTATGGTTATTTTTTGCCAATTCAATTGATAACTTGGTTTTACCAACAGCTGTTGGGCCTGCTAGAACAATTAATAAAGGTTTTTCATATTCTGTAGTCAAAGTAATTAACAAAAATAGTTCAACAAATTTTCAAAGTATTCAGTAAGATTTCAAAGGGATGATTAAATTTGTGAATGAGTAAAAATTTGCTGATACTTGATTTTGGTTCTCAATATACACAATTGATTGCTAGAAGAGTTAGAGAACTCAATGTATATTGTGAAATCCATCCCTTTAATAAGATCCCAGATGATTTTAATTTTGATGCAGTTGTGCTCTCTGGAAGTCCATGTTCAGTTAATCAAAAAGATGCTCCTAATACTAAATTAGTCTCCTTCAATAAAACAATGCCAATATTAGGTATTTGTTATGGTGCGCAGTATTTAGTTAAAAATTTCGGTGGTGTAGTAGAAAGTTCCAACAAAAGAGAATATGGCAGAGCTAATCTTTCTTTTTTTGATGTTGAAAATCCTTTATTTGAAAATGTAAAATCTAATTCTCAAGTTTGGATGTCTCATGCAGATACAATTAAAAATTTACCTTCCAATTTTGATAAAATTGCATCTACATCCGATGTTGAAAATGCTGCATTTCATGTTATTCAGACTAATATCTATGGTCTTCAATTTCATCCTGAAGTGTTTCATAGTTCAGATGGTTTACAAATCATTAAAAATTTTGTTGTTAATATTTCACAATGCTCCACAGATTGGACACCAGGTTCTTTTGTGGATTCTTCCATTTCAAATATTAAAAATCAAGTTGGTAATCAAAAAGTAGTATTAGGTTTATCCGGTGGCGTGGATTCTAGTGTTGCTGCTTTACTTTTACATAAGGCGATTGGGTCTAATTTGCATTGTATTTTCGTAGATAATGGTCTGCTTAGAAAAAATGAATTTGAAGATGTTTTAAAACAATACGAATCTCTTGGATTAAATATAAAAGGGGTTGATGCTAAAGAAGAGTTTTATAAATCTTTAGTAGGTCTTTCTGATCCTGAATTAAAAAGAAAAGCAATTGGCAAAACATTTATCGATGTTTTTGATAAAGAAGCCAATAGTATTAAAGGCGTAGATTGGTTGGCTCAGGGAACTATTTATCCAGATATCATTGAATCTGTTTCTGTAAATGGACCTTCAGTTACTATAAAATCTCATCATAATGTTGGAGGATTACCAGACTATATGAAATTAAAAATAATTGAACCTTTGAAATCCTTATTTAAGGACGAGGTTAGAAGAGTAGGAGCTTCACTTGATTTACCAAAACAAATTTTAAATAGACATCCATTTCCAGGTCCTGGACTTGGAATAAGAATTTTAGGAGAAATAACAGAGAGTAAAATAAATATTCTTCAAGAAGTAGATCATATATTTATTAGTGGATTAAAAGAATTTAAACTTTATGATGATGTATGGCAAGCAGGAGCAATTTTTCTTCCTGTTCAATCTGTTGGAGTAATGGGGGATGAAAGAACTTATGAGAATGCTGTAGCTCTAAGAGCTGTTTCTTCCACCGATGGAATGACAGCAGATTGGTGTCATTTACCTTACGAGTTTTTAGCCAAAATTTCTAACAGAATAATTAATAATGTTAAAGGTATAAATAGAGTAACTTACGATATTAGTTCCAAACCCCCTGCCACTATTGAATGGGAATAAAAAATCTAACATATAGATTCTTTTTAGTTTTTATTGTGATATTTTTTGCTTTTAATCTAATTGCTCAAGATAACTCTATTGTGAAATTCACTTTTCATACAGTTTCTAAGGGAGAAACGAGTTATGGTATTGCTAAAAAATATCAAATTAATTTGAATGATTTTTTCATCTATAACCCTGATGCATCTAATGGTTTGTCAAAAGGAGATACTTTGAAAATTCCTGTAAAATCATTTATTATTCAAACATTAAATAATGAAATTGATTCTACTATAAAAAGACACAAGGTTTTGCCAGGAGAAACATTATGGTCAATTGCTAAGATATATGGGGTGAAATTATCTATAATTAAAGCCTATAATAAATTAATAACCAATGAATTGTCAGAATCTCAATTGTTGTTAATTCCAAATATTCCCTCAGATACAATTAATATTGTTCAACCACTAATTAAACATGTAGACCATCCACTGCTTAAAAAGTGTGATACTCTAATTATTCATAAAGTTAAAAAGAAAGAAACTTTATACTCGATATCAAAAAAATACACAATTGGTTTAGGTCAAATAATTGAAAACAATCCTTTTTTAAATGAATTTATACTCAAAAAAGACCAAGAATTGAAAATAATATTAAGAATTAAAGATTGTATTGGGGACTCTATAAAAAATAAAAATGACTCTTTAGATCTTTTTTCTGGCAGTATTTATGATCATAAAACTTTGAGAGTTTCGTTAGTATTACCATTTTTCACTAGTAAATCAGATTCAATTATTGAAAACTGTCCAGAAAATACGAATTGCTCAATTGATAATATTTCTGAAAATTCCTTTCAAATTTATAATGGAGTTAAATTTGCTCTTCTTGATTTAAAAGATTCAGGATACAATCTGGAATTAAATTTATTCGATAGTAAATATGATACTAACGCTACAAAAAAAATATTGCAAGACACTTTATTTAAATCATCTAATTTAATAATTGGACCTTTATTTTCTAAAAATATTAAATTGATGAGATTATTCTCTAAGATTTATCATATTCCTATGATATCTCCTTATAATATTCCTAGTCAAGCACTTTTTAATTATCCAGATTTATTTAAAATTCAACCATCAAGATCTACTCAGTCAAAAGAGATGGCAAAATATATTAGGAAATCTAAAGATGATTACAACATATTATTATTAAGTGATATTGATGACAATAAAAGTAAGGTATACGGCAACATTTTTTCAGAATTTTATAACGATACTAATTATTTAAAAAAGGATTCTTTAAGTCCAACAGACTCAATTTTACCAATATTACTTAAAAGAGGAGATGATTGGAGTCATTTATTAGATGATTTGTCTAACAAAAAAAGAAATCTAATTGTAATAACTTCAAATAAAGTTCCATTTTTAACCTATGCATTTAATCAAATAATAGAGTTTTCTAATTCTCAAAATCATTATAAATCTGACTTTGAAATTTTTGGTTTTGAAGATTTATATAGGATTAAGACTATAGATGTTGTTTACAAAAATAAGTTTAATTTACACTTTGTTTCTAAAGGAATACCTGATCTTAATTCTAATACAATAGAAGAATTTAATGATAAATACAGGAGTTTTTTATTTGCAGAACCAACCATATATTCTTACTTGGGACACGATATTGTAAAATCTATTTTTATGAAAATTTATCCTGATAAATTAAATTCTGATAGTTATTACAAGGGGTTACTCAATGATGTGTTTTATAATAGAATTAATATGGGTAGCGGTTCTGAAAATAAACTAGTTAACTTTTATAGGATTAAAAATTACAACTTAATTCAAATCCATCAAGATTGAAGAAATTAATCTATATTTTAACTACTTCATTTCTCGCTTTTGTGGTCTATTTAATTTTTCCGTTTTTTAACCTTTTTATCAATAGAGAAAAAAAAGAAATACTATCCGACACCAACAAAGTTATTTTAAAAATTCAAGAAGATTTATTATTTTCTGAAATCGGAGATTATTTAGTTAGTAAAGATCTTTTATTAAGTCCCAAAACAATCAACCAACTCATTGAGTTTAAAAACTACGAAAATAATACACTCAAAGAGGGGAAATATATAATTCAAACAAAATGGTCTAATAACAAATTAGTAAATCAGCTGTTTTTAATGAGAAATCAACATGTTGTAGATTTATATATTCCCTCGGTTAGAAATCTAGAAGTTTTGTGCGGCAGACTTTCTTCACAATTAGAATTAGATTCTGCAAAATTATTGCATCTTTTTCAAGATGAAGATATTCAAGAAAAATTTGGGTTTGATTCTTATAGTTTTTCTTCTATAGTAATTCCTAATACCTACGAAGTTTTTACAAATATTTCTGAAAATAGTTTAATAGAATTTATTGCAAGTAAATACAAAAAATTTTGGAACACAGAAAGAATGGACAAAGCCAATAAGATAGGCTATAGTCAATCTAAAATCACTATTCTAGCATCTATTGTTCAAATGGAACAGCAGATAAAATTTGATGAACATTCAAAAATTGCAGGACTTTATATAAATAGACTAAAAAAAAATATGAAACTCCAAGCTGACCCGACAGTTAAGTTTGCTTTGAAAATGCCCAATTTAAGAAGATTATATTATAAGCATTTGGAAGTTGATTCGCCTTATAACACTTATAAATACAAGGGACTGCCGCCAGGACCAATATGTATTGTAGATCCTAGAGTAATTGATGCTGTTTTAAATTTTTCTAAACATGATTATATCTTCATGTGTGCCAAACCATCTTATTCTGGATATCATAATTTTTCATCTACCAATAAAGAGCATGAAAAATATAAAAAGATGTATACCACTTGGTTATCTCTAGAGAAAATCAATTAATCAGAAAACCAATTATTAGACTTAAAAAACAACAACCAAAGCAGCTTATTGCAATTACTTTAAGCTGACTATCTAGTAATTTCATGGCTTGATATTTATTCAAATGATAAAGATGTCTCACTATAAAAATTAATGGCATCATAGAAGTCCAGTAGTAGTAATTATTGGAAAAAACAATAATTATAATAAGTGATATAATTGATAACAATAGTAATAAAAAGTGATATGTTTTGGATTTATCTATTCCCATTTTTACAACTAAAGTTACTTTGTTGTTTTTTTTATCGTTAGTATAATCTCTCATATTATTTAGATTAAGAACTCCACAACTCATAAGTCCAGTGAATAATGCACCAGGAATTGTTATCCAATGAAAGTTTTTAGTGAATAAATAATAACTTCCAATTACTCCTACCAGTCCAAAGAAAATAAAAACTGATAAATCTCCATAGGCATTATAGCCATAAGCAGATTTACCTACAGTATATTTGATAGCAGCTATAATTGAGCTTAACCCAAGAATTAGGAAGATTAATATTTTATATAAGTCTTTCTGAAAAACACTAAATATTAGATAAATTCCAACTATTAAAGTGGTAATACTTAAAATTACAATTA
>MDSY01031487.1_pt1 | contig 25447 bp, 40 predicted proteins | sample 811131 | NCBI WGS metagenome assembly MDSY01 (sample SAMN05326643, study PRJNA326480) | marine metagenome | isolation source: seawater | place: Atlantic Ocean: South West | collected 2010
AGGTAACTACTCAACTGGTCTACCTCAACGTCAAGAGGTTGTACTCACAGAGATACAAGACTTCTATGCACAGTCTAAGAAGCAAAATGGTGGTCTAGTATTCTACACTGGTCTTAACTCTAATGGTGACCTATACATTGGTAACCGTAAGATTGATGCTATTACTGGTGAAGAAGTATTCCTTGAGTCTGCAACATTACAAGATTCTGGTGATGATGACGAGACACTAGGTAATCTAGTTACAACGTTTGATACTCCTGTTACATTTAATGAGTACATCACTGTTAATGGTGGTGAAGCTCAGGATAAGAGAAGTACATTCAACTCACCTGTTCTAATTAATGTTCTTGGAACTGTTAGAAACAACCCTGCTTTGGTAATTTCTTCCTTCGTTGATCCTGCTATTGATGATGGTTCTCTTGATAGATCAGCATTCGTCAGAAATGTCGAAACTGGTGGTGATATTGTCATTGCTAGGAATAAAATTTCCGCAGCAATTTTCCAGTTCAATAGTCGCAGAGATGGTCAAGGATACAAGATCTTAACACACATTACAGGTGCTACACCTTCTAATATTACTCCTGATCAAACTGGTGCATTTAATGTAAGTCAGATTGTTTCTTATGGTAATGCAGGTGCTCCTGATTCTGGTGACATGCTCCTTAAGGGTGGAAGTATTGGTAAGTCTGGATCACTTGGTTGGATCTATTCAAACTACTACACCACAATTGGTAATGCTGTTCCTGAATCCCTTGCATTTAATAACACTAACGTTATTACACTTACATGGGCTACATTAACAAACCAGCAACTTGGTATTACATCAGCTTCTGAACTTAGATTTAGTGGATTCTCCGATCCTGACTTTAATGGTACATGGCAAGTTATATCCAATGGATTTAATCCTGCTGCTAATACATTACAGTTTGCTATCGGTGCAACTAAAAACACTGTTAACAATCAGAACCCAAGAATGTGGTCTGATGAAGTTGTAGCTAATGCTAATATTACAATTGAATACTCCAATTCCAACTGGAAAGAGTGGGGTGTTCTTGGTGCTGAAGCAATTAGAACAGAGACTGATTCTATTGGTGACTACAAACTTGGTATTAACACAGTTGGTAGATCTGATAAGGAATCTTACAAACAAAACTTCGTTGATGCTAAGACAAACCCACGTGCAAACCTTGATGTTGTTGGTACTGCATTTATTAGTGGTAAGAAGATCACTGATTATGCATCACATGCAACTGATGCTACTAGAACATATCAAGATCGTACTGATGCATTCATGGTTGGTGGAGATTCTTCCTCACCAACAGATGAGTCAACCTTCAGAGTTTCTACCGCTAACGGTGGACGTGTTGGTGTTAATGTAACTGATGCTGAATTAGATAGAGCATTAGTTGTTGATGGTGAGTCTAGGTTTACTGGTGATGCTAGGTTTGAAGAAGATATCGAAATCAATGGTGGTGGTGGAGCTAATACTGCACAGATTAGAACATCTATTACTACAGGTAAGGTACAATTCTTCCCTAATGCTGGTGGAACTCCGTTCACTGGTGAAGTAGAGATTGCACCACTTGGTACTAGTATTAAGATTGCAGATGCAACTCCATCTGATCAGTTTATCAAGATAGGTAACTTCTCATTCCATAGTAATATTGACATTGGTTTTACACCTACAATGTCTACCAATATCTCTAAGGTACAGATAGGTGGTGCTTATGATAACAACGAATCATTATCATATACACTTATAGGTACTAAGTCATTCAAGACTAAGGGAGACTTCCAGTTAGGTACAGTTAGAGGATTACTTGACACTGTTAAGTTAACATCTACTGCTGGAACTGTTGAGTTCTTTGCTGGTAACTCTGCTACATCTAAACTTGACTTTGCTACTAACGCTTCTGATATAACAATCGCTGGTAAAGGTGGTAAGACTACAGTTAGAAACAACCTAGTAGTTGATTCTACTGCTAGATTTAACTCTGACATCACACTTTGTGGTGGATTTGCATCTTACTCATTCACAGCATACAGAGCACAGCAAGGATCTACTGCATTCGCTCATGCTAGTGGAGATCTAGGTAACAATATCTTCAACAGTAATGTTGATTTGATTGAAGTTAAGAGACTCGTTAATACTGATGAGAACTACAACGCAATTGATACAGCTGGTACTGGTGATTGGGGTGGATCTGTATTCCAGAATCCAATTACACAGATTGCTGGAACTGTTGAACCTCTAACTCTAACAGGTTTGAGTGGTGATCAATATTACTTACCACTTAAGAATCGTCCATACGATTCTAATGGTGTTCAGTATATTAATGAGCAAGATATATTACTCATTGATACTGATGATTCAGGTGGTACTAAGCATCCAGAATTTGTTAAAGTTATTTCTCTTCCAAGAATTAACGTTGCACCTTACTGGATCGTAGTTGAAAGACTACCATTTGGTACATTCACTGCTACTAGATCTGATCATCCAGATACTACTGCTATCTACAAGTGTACAGTACAGTATAATGCTACTTGGACTACTACAACTATAGATGATGCAGGTACTGAGGACAATGTATACCTAGCACAGTTCGGTGGTAATATTGAACTTGGTGATTATATAATCATTGATCGTAAAGATACAACTAACCCTGTTAATGGTATCTTTGATCAAGGTGAGGTATTCAAGGTCAAGGTTCTTCTATCTCAGGTTGCTAAGAAACTATCCATTAAGAATGGTTGTGATACAGCACAAGAAGAAACAGTCTTTGAAGTTGATTCAACAACTGGTGACATAGTTGCTGGTTCAGGTGGTACTACTATAATCAAGGGTACATTTAACCTTCAAGGTAGTTGTTCAACACCATATACTAACTCAACTACCAATAAGAAGTTAAGTATAACAAATGGTTCTGCCATTAAGACCTTCGAGGTTGACACTTGTACAGGTGACACAACAATTGGTAACCATCATGGTACAGTCTTCATGCTTGCTGAACAGTATGGTACATCACCTGCTGCATACACTAAGGGTGTTGATGAAGTACACGTCTACAGACATAATCCAATGTCTGAAATCTCTGGTGGTCCTCTATCAACACTTGCTGCTGCTGTTGTTACTGCAACATCTAACATTGAAATTCAAGGTAACCTAACATCATTCACTAAGGGTGATCTGGTTGCACTTTATACCACAGCATCTATTGAAATCATTCAAATTACTGATGATCCTTACACAGGTACAGGTGGTGAGTTAATTCTACCAACGGCATCTAATGCTGAATATAGTAACGGTGGTAGAGGAATGGAAGGCACTAGTGCTCAAGCATTCTCTATTGGTGCTAACCTTGTTAAGTTAGACAAGTATGATAGGACTACCACACTCTTACATGATGTTCCTGCATTGCAGGCTGATAGAGCAACAGAACTCAAGGCTAGAGACCCTAACACGAGTGATATTAGACTTGAAATCTCACTTGCTGATGCTGATTTAATTGCTCCTAAACTTGATTATGTAACTCTTGTAAGAATAGGATCTGAATTCTTCTTACCTGATTCTGTTGATGGAACACTTGATGCATTCTATGCGATCAAGATGCCTAAGCAGATCAGAGAACCTAATAATGTAGGTACTACACCTGTCAAACTATTTGGTGGTGGATCCACAACGATCAATCAAGATCTTGAGGTTATCAGTGGTGCTGTTAGAATGTATGGTTCTGATGGTAAGACTCTGGTCATGTCCATCGCTAACGATGATGGTCACTCAGGTGATGGATCACTAGAAGATCCTAAGACAGATACTGCTGGTCTTACACTTAAGGGTGCTGCTGCATTCTACGGTGATCTTAAGATTTACTATGATAACTGTCAGATGCATGGAGTCTGTTCAACTGAGACTTCATTCAGAGTTACCAACAGAGAAGGTAACGTCTTGATGGGTGAAACCTTCTATCAGGCTGGTAAAGTATTATCTGTTGAATCAGCAATTGATCCTATATTCCATATAGATAACTTAGGTGCTGCTGGTGCTGGTGGAACTGAAGGTCCAAAAGACTTTAAGATCTATCAGAACAATGCTATTGATTCATTCGGTATTGAGAAATACTGGACTGCTGGTGGTGGTAGAAGACACACTTATGTTGCCTTTGATCCTGGAACTGGTATTGGTCAACAGCAAGACAATTCACTTCAGGTTAACCAAAACTATATGATTAATGCAGCTTCTGGTGCTAACATGGTTCTATACCTACCAGATAATGCACAGACAGGTGATATGATTAGATTCATTGAACTTAGTGGTAACCTAACATATAATACAAGTTTGATATTACGAGCCAAGAAAGCAAATAATGTATCGGTAGCGATTCAAGGTGACACAACTGGTTCGAGGATTGCTGCTGGTTCTGGACAAACATTATCAACAGCATGGGATTCAGGTGAATTAATTATACAGACACGCAACGCATCGTTCGGTCTAGTTTACGCTGGTACTGTTGACGTTGAGGGTTCTGCATCTGCACAGACCATTCCTCCAGCACTAAGAGGATGGTGGTTAATAGAACTATAAAGACATGACTGCACTCTACGATTCTATCAAAAGTATGAGAACTGCAAAGGTAGGAACTATCCTACCTTGGGGTGGTGATGGAGGAAATGGTTTCCTTGCTTCTAATATACCTAAAGGGTGGATAGTTTGTTCAGGACAAACAATAAAAGCTTCTGAATATCCATTGTTAGCATCAAATTTAGGTGACACCTATGGTGGTAGTATGACTGATGCTCAAGGAGATGATTATCCATTTCCTTATTATGGTTATGATAATGCTACGTTTAGATTACCTCAACTTTCTAGTACTGCTTTAGTTGATTTGGAGAACACTGATCTTAATCAAACAAAGTATCAAATGAATCAGAATGATGCTCAATCTGTAGTAGGTTCTTTAGTTTCTGATTATGGTGAGACAACGCCAATTAGTTCAACTTATGAAGCAACTTCTGATATTGATTTCACACTTAATATAGCTGGTAACTTATACTTTAAGTTCACTGATATAACTTTATTTCAACCTGATTTTGTTGAGACAATATACACATTAAATCGTAAGTTGGGTATTAATCATACTCCTGCACATAGTCATTCTGATAGAATCACTTCTGTTAACGCAAACCCTACAGGTGTGTTTGTATTCAGAACAGATTCAGGTGTTGAAATGACTGGTTCAACACAGACTACTTGTATGAATGAGGGACCAAAAGAATGTGTATTGATAGATGATAATCCAACAACATGGCAAGAAGGTGCTACAAGTCTAACATTCTATGGTGATGCAACTCATGAACATACTCTACCACGTTGTGATAGTTTTCAAGAGTTTATACAGGACAGTTCTAATAAAGACTACTGGGGTTTTGTACCTGCTGGTGCTAATAGCTGGCGTACAAATGCTAGTGATAGAGGATCTGGACATGCTAGTACAACATACACACAAAATATTTTCAGTAGAGGATTTACTGATGCGTTAAATGCTACTATACCAGTAGATACACATAAAACTCCATGTCATACTGGATATTATCCTAGACCAATGGAATATAGATCTAGACCAAACTTCTATGGGTATGAAACAGGATCACCAGTAAGATCTGATGGTTTGATAGACGATCCTGAGACTGCACCAGTGTTTAGTGTTACTGGTTGTATATTAGATGGTACTAGTAAAATTATATTACCTGCTGGTACTGATATTAGGAGAACTTATGGTACTTCACCAGATACATGGCAACAATGGGATAAAATAGTTCCTTTAATGTATGTTACACCAGTTAATGTTGATGATAAGTATGATGTATTAAGAGAAGGTACATTTATTCAAACAATGGAACCTGCTGCTGATCTTGGTACTAATCCTACACCACAGTGGGAAGTTACTCTTAATGTAAGTACACTAGTAACTGGTACATTTGATCTTAAGTTCAGGCATGGTTCATGGCCAGTGTCATTGAATCAAGGTGCTACAAATAAAAATCCTCTTGAAACTTCTTTCAGAGCACATAATCATGGTAGTTTTGAAATTGCTCAGGGTCTAGGATCAATGGCTGGTCCTCCATCACATACTGCTGCCAATGCAGATGGTTCTGCATTACAAGCACAAAGTTTAGAAAATGCTCTAAATATTTCATGTGATACTACACAACCTTCATTAACTATGACATTTATCATAAAGGCATACTAATGACAACATTCTACTCTAAAGAGAGAGCAAAATATGGTAATTTGACAGGCCAGGTAATTATGTGGCCAGTAGAATATACTGGAGATCCTGATGCTATTCTCAACAAAAGAAATTTACCTGCTGGTTATTTAAAATGTGATGGCACAAAATACTATGCAGATGAATATCCACAACTTGCTGCTATTTGTGGAGTAGGTAATGGATGTAAATTTATTAGAAGAAATATTGATGGTACACCATTTGATACATTACAAGATAATCAATTTATGGTTCCTGATCTTGGTTCAAAGTATCCAGAACCAACTTCGGGTGCTAACGCAGGAGTATATAATAATATAAGATTAGATAATGCTTTAGGTAATGAGGTAAGTCGTTCTGGTATAGGTATTGAGGCAGTGTCTGCTATTGGTACTAATGTTAGAATAGATTATAGTGGAACTATTTCAGTACCAAGTCAAGAGATTGATGTTAGAGGTAAACCTTCTTGGTCATATGCTGGTGCAACACATCGTACAGATAATGAAGGTGTAGAGGAAAATACTATTCATCCACATACACATTTCCATTCTGCTGTAAGAGCAAGAAACATGACCACTAATGAAACTAGTAGTCAAGCTCCATCTGTAATGGGTCAGACAGGTAGGAGAAATGCTAGTACTATAGCTATCCAAGATTGGTTAGATGCTACTGTAAACTCAAGTAATATACCAGGATCTGGTCAGATGCCTTGTCTTGGTAAATCTCAGTGGAGAAGTGGTCTTGGAGCAACTAACCAAATTGGACTTAACGAGACTGTATACTATGGTGGTTGTCTTGTAACAGATACCAATACAATGTCATGGAGTTGTATAATGAATGTTGATTGGAATGATGCCACTAGAGGTCCAAATGGAGAGTCGTTGAACAGACAAACTTTAGCAGGTTCTGCTGATAACTCTAATATAGCAAAGTTTAGGAATAGTTATCAGTTTTTTGGTATTGGATGTTTTTCACCAGGATCTGGAGCAACTATCCAAGCACCTAACTATATTAATACTCCCAAAACTTATTATCAAGGAGCACCTGGTGTGCCAAATGATTTTGCTGGTAATAGTTTATATGATGTACTCCCATTACAATCAGAAGATTCTATTAATGAGAATCGTGCTATACCAGACATTGATCAAGTTTCAACAGAAACAGAAGAATTTACTAGAGAGAGTGATCCAACAGTACATAATCATCGAATAGATATAGAGAAAGGTGATCATAACTATCAAGTTAAGACTGCTGCTATTGCTATACCACCAGATAATTTATCAACTACTATGACAATAGGGGAAGATTCATCAGTATCAATTGATTCTGCATGTCAACCCTTTATCATTATGGAATTTCTAATCAAGATATGACATCAACTCAATCATACAGAAATCCTAGACAAGGTTTCTATACAGATCTTACCGTAGATACTACACCAGTGGGTGCTATTGTACCCAATTTAAAGACTGGCACAAATTCATTTGACCATAATTTTGTTAAGTATGGTGCTACAGCATTTCCAGTATTAACTGAGTCTGCTGGTAATGCATATCTATTAGGTGATGACCCTGCATATACACATGATGGTTATCTTTATTGTAATGGTGATGAGTATAATATAGGTGATTTTCCAAGTTTATATCAAATAATTGGCAATAAGTATGGTGGTAGATCTAGTAGTGGTATTGATGTAATCACTGGTGGAGCAGGTTATACATCTGCTCCTTCAATAACAATTTCTGATCCTCCTACTGGTGGAATAACAGCAACATGTGAGGCTGTTGTTGAGTCAGGTAAAATAAAACATATCAATCTTATTCTTCCTGGTAAGGGATACACAGAACCACCTTCACTAACATTAACTGGAGGTTTTACAGGAAACGGTACAGGTAGTAGTATTCAAGGTTATACTAATGTTTTAGCTTACATAGGTGGTATTTTCTATACTGTTGGTAATAATTACACAACTACTCCTTACTCTGGATCTGGACTTGGATCTGGTGCAACTGTCAATATACTTACAATTGGTACGTATCAGGCTGGTGGTATTGGCACAATTGCTATTGCTAGTGGAGGAACTGGGTATGTTGTAGGTGATAAACTTAAAATAAATCATAAGTATCCAGGAGCAATAATGTCTTCCACTTATGTGAGTGGTGAAGGTGCTAATGCAAATAGAACTGGTGGAGTAACATATGCTGTAGAAGTTTTAAATTCATGGACATCAGCTGATGGTGAGGGTGGAGAATTTAATGTTGTTGTTGCTGCTGATGGTTCTGCTACTCTTGATTGGGGATCAGATTATATTCCTGGACCTAATGGTAACAGAGGATGGAATTATGTACAGAATGAGACCATAACTATTCCTAGTTCTTCTATTGGTGGTGGCGATGATCTAGTCATAAAAGTACTGAGTGTTACTGGTGATGGTGAAAGAGGATCTATTGAAGTTACTTCTGTGGGTGCTGGTGGTGCATCATTTGAAGTAAGATTAGGTAGTGATGGTGATATTGAAGGCATTAATACTAATAATGTAATGGAGTGGTGGGGTGACCCATACTTAGGAACATTCTGTGTACCTGATTTAAAAACTAAAAAGGTTGTAGGTAATGGTCCTGTATTTGGTCAGAACTCACCTAACGTAGGTAATTCACAACTTGGTGTTGGTACAACAGGTGGAGCATGGTATCTTGCCAAAGAACAACAAGATGAATACTTCTCGCTTGGTAGAATAGTTACTAGTGGTTATGATCAAGTTGTTGAGTCAACTGAATGTAGTATTATTGGTCAACAACAAATTGAAATCACAATGAGAGAATCTAAACTCTCTGGTGCTCCTCAACATAATCATACAGTATATCATTCAGAACCAGGATTTAATAGTTATCAAGCAGAAGCATCTGGTGATAGATATCTTCAAGACTATCGTGAAGGTAAAGGTAGACTTAGTAGATGGTATCCTACTGGTGGTATTGTATTCACACACAAACATGGATTACTAAGAAGTCCTATTACAGATAATACTGTTGCTACCTATGATGTATTTGATGCAGTTGGTGGTGCTGGTGGTTGTGGATCAATTAAAGATCCATCAGCAACTGATAAGTTTTATATGGCATCAGGTGCTTCTGACGCTGGTACATGGGAATTTCAAACTTATATACCAGAGCCAGTAATGAAAAAATTTACTGGATCATCTAATATAGGTGGTAGAACAGTTAATAGTGGTGGTACTGCTGTTTATGATTTTTCAGATGAATGGGAATTTACATCACCAGGATCATATAGTATAAACTTAGGAAATGTATCAGGTACACCAGACAGATTAATCTATCAAGTTATTGGTGGTGGAGGATCAGGTGCTGCTGGTACTTCTCAAGGTAATGATGGTGGTGACAGTGTTATAGTTGTTGGTAGTGAGTTGACACTAACTGCTGAAGGTGGAACGAAAGGTGGAGCGTCGTCAGGGATGCAAGGTGGAACAGGTGGTGCAGGTGGTCAAGCAACCAGCAGTGGTAGTGTAAGTGCTGGTGGAGCCCTTAATGGATTTGATGGTGCAAATGGAGCAACTGGACAAACATCACTTGGATATCCATTAGCAGATTATCCAAATGATCCTATGGGTGGTGGTCAAGGTGGTACTGCTGGTGATTATGGTAAGGGTAGTAATGGTATAAACTTATTGATAGGTGGACAGAGTGGTACATTTACTGAAACACTTACTGGTATAACTGGCACTTTCAACTTTGTTAATGCTAGTGGTGGTATAATCACAAATCCATCATCAGTAAATTTCGTTGTTGCTGGAGGTAAAGGTGGAACTGCTGGTCGTGGTGGATACACAGGATATAATGGTGCTGTTGTATCTGTTGATTTAGTTTCAAGTGAGTTAGATGAATTCAATCAAGGTACATGGTCATTTGTACGTGGTACTGCTGCTGGTGGTAGAATGAATGGTAGTGGTGATCATGGTGGTAATGGTGGATATGGTGGTGAAGGACACCAAGAAGCAGATGGTGGCGGTGGTGGAGCATGTTCCATAATAAAGAGAGGAACACAAACATTGGTTGGTGCTGGAGGAGGCGGTGGTGCTGGTGCATCTGGATACGACGGAGGTGCTGGAGTTAATGGTTCAGGACCACCATCAGGGTATTCATCTCCAGACGGAACAACACAGGCATTAGGTACAGGTGGCGGTGGTACAGGTGGCCACTACGGATGTATCGGTGGTGGAGGAGGCGGCGGTGGCTCAGGAGTCGCTAGAAACGGTATTACATTTGGTGGTATAGGAAACGGTGGTGCATCAGGTGGTCCTGGAGGTGCTCCTGGTGGAGACGGAGGACACCAAGGTGGTGGTTCAGGACAATCAGGAGTTAGTTCTTATCGTTCTGACTGGTTTACTCTTAACTCATTTAGTCATTCAAATGACTATGGTGGTGTTAATAATGGTAATGGTTATGCAACCGCAACTGTTGTATATAATAATGACTACTGGACCTCTGGAGGAGGTGGTGGTGGTGCTGGTGGTCTTTGGGCAGGTGATATTGGTTGGACTGGATTAAATAATCCTGGATCTATATCAGTAACAGTTGGAGCTGGTGGTGCAGGTATTAATCCAGGTGGACAAACTACTGGATCTACTGCAAGTGGTGATGGTGGATACGTCAAGATTGGATTGGGTAAGATTGTTGGATACAGTGGTGGACAAACAGGTACATCAGTAGGTGATATTGTTGCAGCTGGATCACAAGACAATACAGTATGGGATGTAAATGTTGTTGGTAATGGTCAGGGTACTGGTACTGCTGGTAACTTTAAACTGCCAACCACACAAGTACCAGACGTTTATATTGTTGGTGGTGGTGCTACTACTCTTGCTGAAGCGTCAGTAACTGTAGCAAATAATAAAGTAACAGCAATCACTTTAGATTCTGCTGGTGCTGGATATACTGAGACACCATATGTTTATGTTATGAATGGTGCTGGTGGTGGTACTAAGATTACATCAACAATTGATACACAAGCAGAAAATATTGATCAATTACTATTAACTGCTAATAGTTCAACACAATATACCAACTACGTCAAGTTCGGTGGTCTCAGTGGTACAACTGGCACACGATTCATTGAATTAGTTCCAGTTGATACAACCAACACACATTATTTTTCGATCAAAGCTTGTCGAGGTAATGGTGTTAATGGTGGTGATGTAGCAGAAGAAGTGCTACGTGTATATTATCAACCTGCTGATACAACTGGTTGGACATTGATTGATACTATTATTACACCAAACTCTCCTAGAACTGATCCTATTATTGGTGATGTTCCTATTATTAGTGAAGCATGGGATGGTGCAAGTGGTGCTACTCAATGGTATACTTATTCAGTAGGATTACCACAAAATGCTAGAGGAGTTGGTACTAAGATTAAGATTGAACAACCACGTGCAACACCTAGTGCCTCTAATGATAATGACTTAGACAGTGACCATTATGGTATTGCTGAATTCATTTACTGGAATGAGAAGGTAACAGGTCTTGTATTTGTTCCTACTGCTGGTAAGATCAGTAAATCTGCTGTTGATAAACTATCATATACTGTTCAAGGTGAGACAGGTCCAGGTATTACATATAGTTCTGGTTTACAAGCATCTGAAGCAACGTTGACATTAAAATCAACTACTAAGATAGAACCACAGGCTACTATTGATCCTGATATAGATGTTCCATTGATCACAACATATAGATTATGTAAGTACTTGATCAAAGCTTTCTAAATACTACGGAGATACTAATAATACAATGGCAGATGCACCAGTACTGCAAGTACAGTTAGATGTAATCAATCAAGAGATTGAGTATGTAGGTACACCAAAAACTATTCCCGAATCATATTGGAAGGACACGCTCACTCCATTGTTATATCCTTTATGGGACAGTGACAAGGATAAACTTATCGTATTCCAGTGGTATACCAATGACACATACATTGCAAAGCGTAGGAAGTACGTAAAAGACTTTAAGACTGACACATATTCATGGGTTGACTATGAGATGGAGCAAGTTGGTGTTGCTGAAGCAACTGCACTTAAGGATAAATTAATTGATGGATTCTATTTAATTGATTCACTTGAGAATGATGAGTTCAGTAATGAACTCGCTAGAATGTATTCTAAACAGAAAGAAATCTCACCTTTGAGTATAAGACTAGCAAGAAATTTCCTTTTAGATGAAACAGATTGGACACAGTTACCTGATGCACCAATTGATGCTGATCTTAAAGCACAGTATACATTGTATAGAACTAAACTAAGAGAACTAACTGAGTCTACTGAGTTTAGTACAGAAACTGCTGAAACTAAGTTTCCCATTGCTCCTGAATTTTATAATAAAATATACAAGGTAGACTTTCCAACTGAAGCATACTTGCAGACTGATGGACAGTTCATTAAGATGGGACAACACCGTCTTAAGAAGTTTAGAGATAAGATAGCATATTTCTTGACACTCAAGACAGAGACAGATGCCACTTATTTTAGTGACCTACTGATTCAGTATGAGTCATTCAAGGTTAACATGACACAGGCTGTGCATAATGATTTGACACTTGAAGAGAACAAAGATATCTTAGAAAAAATTATACAACAAGCTAATGATTCTCTCGGTGAGTTAGAATAATGATTATACAAGGCAACGAATTATCTGTATTTGACTTGATGGAGTACTATGCCAATAGGAATCAATGTCACCTAGTGTACATGGATCTTAGCAAGTATAATACTCTTGACGCAAGCAAGAAAGCAACTGTCAATACATGGTATCAGGATTTCATCGATGAGTATGCACTTGACATAATCAAACAGGGCGTGTATACTACTATCAGGTTTGAATCAGAAGAGGCTGCTACACTGAATGCTGCTTCTTGGTTCCCTAGACAGGCAGACTGTCCTGACTCAGACCATTTCATAAATGCGTATGTCTTAGATACATACGGTGATATAGTATGGCAAAACGTACCAGTAAACCCAAGTTAGAGAAATTAGACAATCCGCATCTATTAGAAGATAAGTTTATGATGCCAGGTATTTGTATTGCAAAACCATACGGTGAATGGGCTGCTGTCCCTATCATGGGTAAACATAACAGATATATGGTCATACACAATGGCGAAATGATCAAGGCATGTAGTTATGACGTTGCCTATAACTTAATAATGAAACACTATTAATGAAAGATTACATATTATTTGGTGACTGTCTTGACTCACTCAAGATAATTGCAAATGAAGAACAGAAGGCACGTATGTGTGTCACATCTCCACCTTACTATGGTTTGAGAAACTATGGTGATGAAGAGAAACAGTTAGGTCAGGAACAATCACCTGAAGAATATGTTGATAATATGGTTAATGTCTTTCGTTTAGTAAGAGATTGTCTTACTGATGATGGTACACTATGGTTAAACATAGGTGATTCATATTATAATTACAGAAAGGATGGGTGTATACCTAAACAAACATTCTCTAATAACAGACAAGACTTACCTAAAACTACACCACGTAGATCTAATAAACTTGTAGGATACAAAGATAAAGATCTTATTGGTATACCTTGGATGCTTGCATTTGCACTACGTGCTGATGGTTGGTATCTAAGGCAGGATATTATATGGCATAAACCTAATCCAATGCCAGAGTCAGTTAGAGATCGTTGTACTAAAGCACATGAGTACATATTTCTATTAAGTAAGAGTAAATACTATCACTATGACAACGAAGCAATCAAAGAACCTGCAAAGGACTGGGGAACAAGAGATAGAACAAATGGAAAGTATCACAATCCAGGAACAGGACTGCAACCGCATACAGGTCTTACAAAATCATATACAAAACGCAATAAACGCTCTGTCTGGTCAGTAAATAAAAAACCATACAAGGGTGCTCACTTTGCTACATATCCTGAAGAACTCATTGAACCATGCATCCTCGCAGGTTCAGAGAAGGGTGATATAATATTAGATCCGTTCATGGGTAGTGGCACTACCGCATATGTTGCTAAGAAACATAGTAGAGCATACAGAGGGTGTGAATTGCATAAGGAGTATGACAGTTTAATAAGTGACCGTATTCGCACCATTCCAAACAAATTACCGTTATACTAAGAATGTTGAGAGGAACTGATGTGGTTCCTATGCCCCAAACCTACTGACTAGTCTGACTTAGAAGCAGACACATGACCGTTGGTAGAAACCTATTACTGCACATGACAGATGGTTGAAAGTGGTGGGGGTTCAGGTGTAAGCGATTCCCATAGGGTAAATTTGGGCAACATGGGTGAAACCCAGATCAGTGCCCCACGTTCCTCTCAACACCCAATTATATTATGAACGATGCCTTCTACAGTATCACAACAACAAAAAGCAAGATTCTTTGCTGAAGGACACACACTCCCTACATGTGTCAATGATGGTTGTAATAATAATGTACAGGTAAGAGAGTGGAAGTACTGGTCATTCAAATCAGAATGTTCTAGTTGTGCCACTGCACGTAAGAAAGGAGTTGATAGACCTAATGTTACAAGACATAAAAAGAACTATTGCGAAAACAACGATGGTCATCTAGGATGGACATGTCCTGTATCTACATTTGTAGGATTCGAGACTAGTCTTGACCTAGACCATTTAGATGGTGATCATCATAACAATGTTCCTAGTAATGTCAAGACATACTGTAAACTATGTCATGGACGTAAATCAATATTAAATGGAGACTGCAACAGTAACAAATCATCATCGAGGAGCATTGGATGATCATACATGATGACGCATTAAATTATTTGACTGAGATGGATGGAGATAGTATACACCTTACGTGTACATCTCCTCCATATTTTAATGCAAAGGCATACGCACAGTGGCCAACATATGATAAGTATCTACAATTCCTTGAGGATATATTCCGTGAAGTTCACAGAGTCACAGTACAAGGTAGGATGTGTGCTGTTAATTTATCACCAGTAATACAAGCACGTGAGTCAAGAGCACATGAAAGTAAGAGACTTGCGATACCATTCCACTTCTTTAGTATTATGGAGAGATTGGGATGGCAATACATTGATGATATTATATGGTTGAAACCAGAAGGATCTGCTGTTAATCGTAACGGTGGATTCTATCAGCATCGTAAACCAGTAGCATACAAACCAAATCTTGTTACAGAGACTATATTAATATTCAAGAAACCTGCACCATTCCTTATAGATAAGACAGTGCGTTCCTATGCTCCTGATATATTAGAACAATCATTAGTTGCTGATGGTTATGAAAGATCAAATGTATGGCAGTTTAATCCTGAGACTACATCAAAGCATTTAGCACCATACCCTAAAGAACTATCAGATAAGATTGTACAATACTATTCATTTGTGAATGATGTTGTCCTTGATCCGTTCATGGGGTCAGGCACTACTGCGATATCATGTCTAGATCATGACAGAAAGTATATTGGTATTGAAATTCATGAAGAGTATGTTAAGATGGCAAATGATCGTATCAAACGTCACACACCACTTAAGAAGTTCTTATGAAAGATCAAAAAACAATTGATGATCACGAATCACATGATGAAAAGTGGAATCGTGGACTGGATTTATACATAGAATCAGTACACAAACCAGATAATGCTCTACGTGGTTGTGCTCATAACCAAAAATGTTTCAATGAACTGATGGAAGTAAGAGCACATGTATTAGAGTATCTAACGACTTTACGGAGATCAGTATGAAAAGTAGAAGAACACTGTTAGCAGAAGCAATTCAAATGTATCTTGATGATGCATCTGTTGATGAGTTTCATTCTGATTTACAGTCAGAATTAGAGAGACTACAATCATATCATCAACAACATGCTGATGATGCTGCTAAGATGAGTGGCAAAGCACCCAAGACAGTCCTATTAAATGAGGAGGACTGGAATGAGTGGGGTCAAAACCCTGATTGGACACCATCACCTGATGAAGGTTATGAGTACACTCCAACCACTATACCTGGTAAAGCAGAGCAAAAGCAATATAATTATGCTGCTCACATTACTATGTCAGATATAGCAAAGTTTCACAGGGGTAGCACCCTGTAGTGTGACAGTTCACAAACTGTTTCAATTTGAGTGACAATGGTCTGATCTGTACTATACTAGGTACATCAACAAGTCACCCAATGAAAGTCACTTCAAAAACAAGAAGCACATCAAATGGGAAGATTATTATCTGCCCTTGTTGTGATCAACCATCAAGAGTATACCACTTTGCGTGGTCAGCACTCTCATGTGCTCACTGTGATGAATCTGTACCCAAATTAGCATGGAACTTACTATGAACGAATTGATTCAAGACTTCACTAATAACATTTCATACTGTAAACATGTTATTGGTTGTAATGAAGAGCAAACTGATGAACTCATTGGTGCTGCTGATGACTTAGGTGTATCAGTAGAATACTTTTGTGAAGAGTTTATCGTTGCTCCTGAAGGTGAACCATGTATGAAATATCAAGACGGAGAATTCCTTGATATTGATACATTTAACACATATCATGGCATCTATTTTGAATATGAGGTAGATTAATGAATTTGAAAGCGGATACTATCAGTAGGATCATTGGGTCTGTGCTGATAGTAGTCTCTTACTTTGTTATATTGCATGTCAATGTGATTACTGGTACAGTATTACATGCATTTGCTGATGTCATAAGCATACCATACTTCATTCGTACTAAAGGATGGGATGTGGTTATTATGCTATCATTTATGACATGCATTTCTATAAGCAAGTTTGCTTTATAACAATGCCAAAGAGATTTCCATTTGCGGTCGGTGATCGTGTTAGACTCAATGATGATGAAGGGTTCATCACATTTATAGACACAGCATACTTTACGTTGTGTGTTCGAGAGTGGGAAGATAAGAATAAGCGTAATGGTGTAGGTCAAGTCAATGTATTAATATACAGGTCATACTGGGATGAAGTAGAAAGACTGTGACACTCAAGAGAGTGTCCACATTCTATTGCATCCTCTTTTGTATGCACTATAATAAGTACATAACAAACAAAGGAACACATGACTAGACCAGAATTCGTTGAGTATGTTGAATCATTCTACCTACCAACACATGAAGATGTATTATATCCTATTGAAGGATTAACTAGTCAGAAGATTGAAGATGCAATTGATGTATACATTGAAAGAATAGAGAAAGGTGACCTAGAGTATGTACATTATACTTGGGGTGATGGTGATAGTTTAGACAGAGAAAGAGTAAGAGATATTATACTTGAGACAGTTTAATTACTGTCACACACTCTGTTGCATTCATGCAACCATCCATTATAATAAGTACATCAACCAAAGGAACACTACCATGACCGTAGCAGAAAGAACTCAAGACCTAGTAAATGCTCTTGAGAATAACTACAAAGAGTACACAAGACAGTCTTACATCAGAAATCCATGTGATTACAGTCTAAAGAAACTTACAGAGATTGACAACGGAACTGCTAAACTAGTTAAGTTTAGAATTCAGAGTGGTCGTAAGTATTACAAACTAATTCAACAGGACTATGATACATTCCAAGATAGAAATGAATATCGTGATGGTGGTGTGCATGCATTTGTAGATAAGAAGACAGGTGATGTGTTCAAACCAGCAGGTTGGCAAGGACCAGCAAAGTATGCTAGATATAACCTATTAGATGAAACATCATATCAAATAGCATTGTCGAGAGCAGATTGGGCAGGTGGCTATCTCTATATGAGATAGTCCTTGACTTTCACTCTATCATCTGTTACACTACACTCAGTACTTTTATCATCATGTCAAAAAAGTTCTACAATCAACAATTAAAAGCACAACGCCTATCACCATTGGTAGTATCTCATGTTAAAGAATTACTCTCTCCTATTGATACGAACAACGAACGCTCTGCATTTACCGTTCGTATTAATACTAACGCTGATCCTGAGTCTAGAGATTACAGAGCATTTTGGAATTACCAATCTCGTTTCACTCTTGAGTTTGTTAAAGCACTAGAGTCCTTGATACCACAGGGTTTACGCCTTGTTGAGTATGATCATTTGAATAATAAACTATCATTGGAGCGTGTGTAAATGGACATCATACTAGAAAGATTTCCGTATCGATACGTACAGGACGGTACACTTGAAATCAATGGTAAACCAGACTATCGTATTCAGAAATTTAATGAGTACACTAGACGATACAATGACATGTATTATCTGGACAATGCAATGCAATTAGATGCATGCTTAGAAGATGTAGAGTACACCAAATGGTTAGATCCAGCAGGTGTTCCAGCATATAGGCATGACTCTGATGAATAACATTGACGCACTACGCATCTCTCAACAGAGGGATGCAATCTGTGACTGGGTTGAAGATCGATTCTTTCAATTAATTAAGGAAGAACGTCACGATGATGCCATAGATTTTGCTAATGAATACATTGAGTGGATGAATCCCGACTTATACATAAACGAGTCCACTCATTTTTATAACGCAAATGAGCTCACTGAACTCTATGAATCTATCTCAAATGGATGATACCATGAGAGATCTGGTTCTACAATACTGTGAGGCACAAGCCAATCATGATGATGAACTAGCACAACGTATCCTAGCAGAGATCGAAATGATTACCAAACTTTGCAATAAAAATAAACATGACTGATGTTAATGGTTGGGAGAGAGAATACCTCTCGGATGCATTTAATGTGGTTAACAAGCGAGAGAGGGAGATTCTTGAAGGATCACCTCTCAAATCACATGAAGGCATGATTTATGGTAGAATGTATGCTGCATGGAAGAAACAACATGATATACCTTGAGAATGCAAATGTTAGTGAAGTATTCAGTGATTTCATAATTGATGTTGAATTTGATAATGATTTAAAACAACTTACTGATGATGTTTATAAGTTGAAGGATCAGTATCCTTCTCAAGGATACAGCAACGTCGGAGGTTGGCAGTCGCCAGGATTTTCACCTCAATCACAAGTCCCAGAAAGTCTCTCTAAACTACAGTGGGACGTGTATACATTTGTTCATACTGTTATTGGTAGAAGATTTCACAAATCTATTAGTAAAGAACAAATAGGTTGGTGGACTAGTATTAATGAGAAGCATTGCTATAATAGTATACATCATCATGGTCGAACAGATGTGATTGCGATAGCGTACATAAAAGCACAACCTAACAGTGGTGATCTTGTAGTATCTCGCAATGACGGTTCAACTTACACAGGATTAGATGATGATAACACTTATTCAATACCTGCTAATGCTGGTAGGTTAATTGTATTACCAGGTCATGTATGGCATTACGTCAATGAGAATAATAATGATGATGATCGCATAAGTGTATCATATAACTTTTATGTACAATTAAAGTGGAATGGTTAACGATGATAGTCGTCAATGCTGAAAACATAAGATTATTCATTATCATGGTGTTGGGTGGTGTCTGGTTATATCTGCTCATCGAAACACTAGCAGAAGAATCAGTAAAGAACGATAAACGAAACAGATAGATATATTATACCACGAGATATTACAATGTCACATTACGTTGTTGGTTATCATGACTATGAGATGCATACACATGAGATATGTGAGTATGCAAAAGACTCATACGAAGCACGAACCGAAGCAATTGAAGATGTCCCATACATTCATGAACACCCCAACTGTATAGATTACATATTACAAGAGAAGTAGGCATAAATTCTTGTTACAGAGTAGAGAATAATAGCATATCCACACATAAATAGTGGTAGAATTAGGAAAACAGAATGCACCCAAAGTCACTTTGTTATGTTTTTAATTCACTTACGAGGTAGTATATGCATAATCTCATCTCTCAGAATCAATTAGCAAGTTGGAATCACATTGAGTCAGATAATACACAGGATCAACTCACTCAACTAAATGACTATTACGACTGTGTTATCGATGAAGAGATGAACCACGGCGATAAACGAATATGTAAAAGTTTACTGCCACGCTAACAAAATTAAATAATCACAACAAACCCTTGACTTATTCAGTCAGGGGTTTTATAATGGAATGAGTTATAATAGTATTATGTTAGGTGACAAAACCACAAAGATACGAGCACAAATGAAATCTAGATTTTATTATTTGTTCTGGGGTGTTGCTACTGTATCTGTAGTTGCTGGTCAATTGTATGTGGGTAGTGGATACAGAATGTATTCAAAAGCATTGATGCAAATATTTGAATCAGTTGCAGTTGAATTTGAAAGAGAACCAACAGGACCATACGAGTTCATCGATGATCGTTACTGAACAACATGATATAATAATATCAACAGTACCACATCATAAGACATTAAATAAAAGACTTATGCGTGATGCTGAAGATGTTGAGTATAGCATGTCATATAAAACAAATGTCATGGCCAAGCACTCAGCGTGGCAAACATACTCACCAAATATTACTATCGTTCAAAACTATGTGAAGGATGCAATCACATCATTTCCTGGTATTGATGAACAATATTGGAAAGACATGTGGTGGAGTCATATTGATACGTGGTTCTCTAAGTATGATCATGATGAATATACTAGAAAACACTGTCATCATCCAAATGCATGGGGTTGGGTATATTTTGTGAATACACCCGAAGGATCATCACCACTAGTATTATCTACAAGTAATACAGAGATTGAAGCAGTAGCAGGTAAAATAGTAATATTTCCTGCATGTATTATGCATCACGTCCCTATGAATAAGTGTTTGAATAGAATAGTACTAGCAGGTAATATTGGATTTGATCGTAAACTACACAATTTAAAATTATGACAACTGGTCAGTGGTTTCCCCTCCCATTATATGAATATCAATGTGAGACTATAAAAGAAAGGAAAGACTTGAACAATGATCTTCCATTGAGTGAGTTTGCCCATCGTGAAGGTTGGAGTGCTGATACACATCACCTCACACCTCATCCATTTGAGTCCAATGTGATAGAAAACTCACACGTGTTTCAATCATTTCTTAAAACACATGTACATAAGTATCTGTCTGAAATTGGTATCAAACACATAGATGAGTATTATATTACTGCGTCTTGGTACACGTCAACACAAAATGGACAGTATGCACACCTGCACAGTCATGGTGGTTGTGACATCTCTGGGGTGTATTATATAAGTACCAACTCTAAGGATGGTAATATATATTTTCATTCACCCCATTACGTGAGTGAGAATAATTATATCATTGCACATTTAGATATGGCACGACAAGTAATACCAACTAAAGGTAAATTGTTGTTATGGCCCTCATTCTTAATGCATGGTACACGTATAAATGAAACAAACCACAATCGTGTATCACTATCATTTAATATCACATTCAGACGATGAAATCAATTCAATTAACAGACAAACAACTCAACATACTCATTCAATTAGTTAATTGTGAACAGTATACTGTCACTGATGATGTATTGAATGAAGAGTTAAATGATTTAAGACGTGCATTACAATCACGTCCTAATCCTAGACAACAAATAAATGCTGAGTATCAATCAAGGCATCAATATATGCCTGAATATGAATCAACAGCACAGAATATAGTTGAAAGACACACACCTATGCCACCTAACTATCCACAATGAGAACACAAAACAAAGAGAATTACTATTACATTTTCTGGGTGATAGCAATGTTAGCATTCATAGCACCACAAGTATTCACTGCATACACAGTACAATCAGTATTGGATAGATTAAATGAACCAATACAAATACAATTAGTTAGAGGTAAACTACTTCAATGAAGATGAATCAACAAACTAAACTGTTATTTGCATTAGAACATATAGCACACTTAGAGGATTTATTTGAAGATAATGCAGATGAAGCATTACTAACAGCATCTCTCAGAGACATCAAATTTATACTAGATAGACAGTATAACACACGTCATAGACGTAGGCAATATCGTTTGGATGAACTACAGGAATAGTACAGTTGTTCTATGTACATCCGCACATTGGTATCACTGAGTTTTCCACAGTTTTTTGAGGGGTTGTGGAAAACATTTAAAATACATTAAAAAATATAAGTAACGTGCTCTCATGATGTTGTCTTAGGCCGCCACCTACCGAATGTCAAGTCCTCTTGTGACAGTCCTCAAAGTGGCACAAAAGACCTCGAAAAGACACGAAGACCCATTATAATAAAAGAGTAGTTCGGAGGATGTTCACTTTTATGACTTTTTGAGTTTTTCACAACCCTGTGGAAAACAAAAAGACGAAAAAATGGGTTTTTAAGCTTTTTAAGAAGTTTAAGAAAGCTATTTTTTAACATTTAACCATTTTTCGAGTTTTTTCGAGTTTAAACTAACACAAACGCCCTAAAATGTCAACTATTTACGATAAATTCACTTCAACTGCAATTAAATCAGTCGAAACCCTTGACAACACTGTGAAAATAGTGTATAATAGTAATATAGACAAAGAATATGTATTTAATTGCCAAAATATCACTGAATTCACTAATAAACTATGTGAAGTATTAACAGCACATGAGTTACTATTAGAGGGAGGATCTGTGGGACGATATGTTAATCAATCCATACGATCAGGTGTCCTAGTTGAGAATAAATAGTCCACCGCTAGTTAATAACAATGGCAAGACACAGTAAGCATAACAAATCATCCAAATTAAAGGATAATTTTGTTAACGACTTCGACGATTACGGATTAGATGTAAAGAATGTAAGGAGAATTAAGAAAAAGAAAGTTACTAAGTTCAAGAATTATGATGATAGTTATTATCATAATGATAATTTCAATCATAGTTATTAATTAGAGTATGACAGTTCACAAACTGTCCCCAAATTGTTTCAATTCATTACAAAGCACCTTTCGAGGTGCTTTTTTCATTTTATAATGAACGAGTCACACGCATTTAATTAATGACAGTCGCTACAGCAACCAAACCAGCAACTGCACCTCGTAAGAGACGCACACGCAAGGTTACTGTAAAACCAGTTGCTAAAAAAACAGCAACACCCAAAGCAGTTAAGGCAACAACACCACGCAGACCAAGTGCTGCTAAGTTAATCAGTCCTAATCGCTACTGGTCAGACATTAAAGCACGTTGGTCAATTCATTCTTATGAGATCACTATGCTAACATCTGACCTAACCAAACTAAACAAGTGGGTGAGACAGTTCACAAACTGACCCCAGAATTGTTACCAAATCGTTACAAAACCCCTAAAGGGGTTTTTTATTGACTATAATTAAGGAGTACACACAAAAAAGGTTTATGTCAACACTTCATCACGAATCATTGCTAGAGTCATGCTATGAGGATGTAATGGCAGAGATCACCGACACGGGTGATATTGCTATGATGAACAACGAGGACATCGAAAGAGCAGTCCAAATGAGATTCGAAAGCATGTGCCAGTAAACAAACTGTCACCCGACCCCTTCACAGGGGTCTTTTTTTATGTGTATAATAGAAGAGTACAACACAAGGTCATTCATGAGAAAGATTGAACAGCAAATGAACTCAGCAATCAACAACCGCACATCGTGGTCCAATTCAAATACAAGGGTTGACCGCATGGGTGCTAGATCTGAGGTATACTTGCATAACAATCACATTGCAACAGTTCATGACAATGGCGATCTTCAGTTATCCTCAGCAGGATGGGAGACTGTCACAACTAAGTCAAGATTGAATGCACTGCTAGAGAATTTCTTTGGGTACGGTCTCAGAATATTTCAGAGAGACTTCACCTGGTACATCGGTGACAATCGTCAAACTGACCTATTCTTTGACGGATACGTCATCCAAAGATGATATCATTATAAGGGGTCATCACGACCCCTCTTTTTATTAACCTTACCCCTAATACTATGGCACGTTACATTGCGTCTTATTGCAATGAAGAATACATGACGTTGTTTTTGTTTCTTTTTGCTAAGAAAGCGTGGGAGCATGTTGATTCATGTTATAATATAGAACATCCTACGGAGACTGATCATGGACTGGGAAGAGTATTTAAAAAATGAACTTGCTTACTATGATGAGCACCCCGAAGAGGATGCCCCTATTATAGAGGCACATACAAATGATTGTGCAATGATTGAGATTTCTTACATGGATTGAACCAGTTCACAAAGTGGCACAACTCATGTAGATAAGTCAAACCCATTTGCTATAATTAACTTGTTGAGGCATCCGTAAGACAGGCAAGGGTGATCTCAGTGATGCCGATCCCATAAGCAACTCGGATCCAGCAAGGTCTTTAATTCGAACCTCTGCAAACATAAGTCCTCAACACTCAAACTTTTTTTCTATTACATGTCTGAAACCGTTCGAACTCTCACAATAACCGAAGCAGAAGAGACTGCATTGGTTGAGATCATCCGCTATTTCAACGATATGGGTTTACCTGATAATGTTGATAGCACAGACTACGACACACTCACAGACAAGGTTTGTGAACCAGCATTCTGGGAGTACAACTAAAAATGGTACAATCTGAATTCTTTGGTCGTACATTTTGGTTCGGTAAAGACAATCAACTTAAGTCAGCACCGACCAACTTAGACAATACAGTTGATTACAACTGTTATGATTATGTCTGTGATTGGACAGACTGGGAGGGTGTCAATTACTATGAGTTATTTGATGTCATCTCTGAATTATTAAATCAAAAGGAGGCACGACTTGATGTCAACTTACCACATTGAGTGCATGGAAACAAATTGTTTCATTGTCGAGGTCGAAGCAGAGAGCGAAGACCACGCAAGGGAACTAGCACACAATGACATAAACTCTCACGAGGTCATCCAAGAATGGGTGACCGACTGGGAAATCAATTTAATCACGGAGGCATCATGAGTTTTTTCAATCACGTTCAACTGCATAAGTACGACATCACAGACAAGGGAATTTCTCAAGCATGTTATGATGAACTTGTCGCTAGTGGCAACAACTCAACCGAAGACCAGTTGAGAGTTCTAGCAGATGACATGCGTGAACAGTTCAAAGATTACATGCGTCCTTTATTCTCATGAAGGTTGACGTATATTCAATGCTAGAGGGTCACACGGTTGACCGCA
>MDSY01117124.1_pt1 | contig 25425 bp, 29 predicted proteins | sample 811131 | NCBI WGS metagenome assembly MDSY01 (sample SAMN05326643, study PRJNA326480) | marine metagenome | isolation source: seawater | place: Atlantic Ocean: South West | collected 2010
AGACAGTTTTATTGATGAAGTCACAGAAGAAGTGCGTCGTGATCGGCTTTTTGGCTATTTTCGCCGGTATGGTTGGATTGCGGCGGTTGTGATCTTGGGGCTTGTGGGTGGTACGGCCTACAATGAATGGTCTAAATCTGCCGCCGCACAAGTGGCGCAAGCACGCGGTGACGCTTTGCTGGACGCTTTGGACATGGAAGATGATGCAGCCAGTATTGCGGTGTTAAGTGCTATTGCGACTCAAGAAGGTGGCGATGTAGTTGCAAGTTTTCTGGTAGCTGGCTCAGACCAAAACCAATCGGCTAATCTGTTAGGGGCTATTGCTGAAAATACGGATCAACCAGAATATATACGCGATTTGGCCCGTTTGAAGTTGGTGACGACGCCTGATAGTGTCTCACAAGAGGAAGCTGTGTTGATCCTGACAGATCTCTCTGCGGCTGGCGGATTGTATCGCAACGCTGCTACTGAAATGCTAGTGGCGATTGAATTGGAACGCGGCAATGTTGATGCGGCTGTCTCGCTGTTACAGGCCCATATTCAGGACGCCCAAGCCACCCAGGAACAAATCCAACGCATGGGTGAGCTAATTGTGGCTTTGGGAGCGACGCCAGAGTTGGCAAACTAAACCGATCCTGTTAATCTTAACGTGAATATGATAAAAAATAAAGTAGGAGGCACGCATGAAACTCAAAGCAGTGCTCTACATTGGGCTTTTAAGTTTGGGCGTTGGCTGCTCGAATAACGACCCGCGTTTGGATGGTGAACGTGAAATGCTTGATGGTTCGGTCTTTGTAGAAAGCGATGCACGTTTTCTGGTCGAAAGCCTGCCTGCTTTAAACTTGCCTGATGCGCGGAGAAATACCCAATGGACTCATCAAGGCGGCAATGCCCAGCATTATATAGGTCATCTGGAGCTTGCGAATGATGTGAGACTGCAATGGTCAACCGCTATTGGCCATGGTGATGGCCGTCGTCACCAAATCACCGCTTCTCCAATCTTTCAAGGTAACCGAATTTTCACTTTAGACAGCCGCTCTTTGGTCACTGCCGTCGGGGAGAATGGCAGGGTTTTGTGGCAGAAAAATGTAGCCAAAGCTCCTGATGATGTGACGGATGCATCTGGTGGCGGATTGGCTGTGCAGGGGGATCAGCTGTTTGTAACCACCGGTTTTGGAACCGTTGTGGCCTTGAACGTGACTTCCGGCGAAGAGGTTTGGACACAAGACCTTGCCAGCTATGGTGGAGCCTCTCCAGCCGTCGAAAACGGACTGCTATACATTTCCGCGCGCGATGGGGCTGCCTGGGCCATTGAAACATCCAACGGTCGCGTCAGGTGGCAAGTGGCGGGTCCATCTGTGTTATCTGGTTATACCGGCGGACCGGGTGCGGCTGTGTCGAACAAATATGTGCTGTTCCCGTTCGGATCTGGTGATCTGCTTGCAACCTTCCGTGAAGGTGGCTTGCGTAGTTGGAGCTCGGTTCTTTCGGGCGCACGCCCCGGGCGGGCCTCAACTCAGGTGCAGGATTTGACTGGTCAGCCGGTGATTGAAGCTTCTGAGGTTTATCTGGCCAATTCGGCGGGCCGTATGGCGGCGCTTGATTTGAATACAGGTTTGCGCAAATGGACAGCCAAGCAAGGCAGCCAAGGCGAAATCTTGGTGGCTGGCAGCTCGTTATTTGCCATCAGTGATGAGAATAACCTGATAAGGGTAGTAAAATCGGATGGTGGATTGGTCTGGTCCACGCCCTTGCCTAATTTTACCAAATCAAATGTTGGTCGACGTTCGGAGATTTTTGCCCATTACGGGCCAATCCTTGCGGGTGGGCGGTTAATTCTTGCGTCATCAGATGGGCTGCTTCGGCAGTTTGATCCGACCAATGGTGAGCTCATAACAACTGTTAAAATACCTTCGGGAGCCGCCAGTGCGCCGATCGTAGTGGATGGCACTCTGTATGTTTTGAGCACCAATGGTAATCTACTGGCTTTTCGTTGAGCGAAACTTGGTGTAACGCTCGGCTCTAATTTATCGAAAGTGGGCTCAAATGTCCTTTACCTTGGCTATCGTCGGCCGTCCTAATGTTGGAAAATCTACGCTGTTCAATCGGTTAGTGGGTCGTAAGCTTGCCTTGGTCGATGACCAACCGGGTGTGACTCGCGATTTGCGTGAAGGGTCGGCTCGACTGGGTCACCTCAAGTTCACAGTTATTGACACTGCGGGTCTTGAAGAAGTCACTGATGAAAGCCTTCAGGGCCGGATGCGTCGTCTTACGGAGCGCGCGGTGGACATGGCCGATGCTTGTTTGTTTATGATCGATGCTCGGACCGGGGTCACACCCACCGATGAGGTCTTTGCGGATATTTTACGCAAACGAAATGCGCATGTCTTCCTTGTCGCCAATAAGGGCGAGGGCCGTGCTGCGGATGGAGGCGTTTTGGAGGCCTATTCTTTGGGCCTTGGTGAGCCGTTACGGCTGTCTGCTGAACATGGCGAAGGCATGGGCGAGTTGGCTTATATTCTGGCGCCTTTGATCGATGCGGCTGGCGAAAAAGCTCAGGAAGATGTGCCTATTGTTGATTTGGATCTGGAAGAGGGCGACGCGGAAGAAGAATACCGCCAGCCCACAGCGCAAAAACCTTTACAGGTTGCAGTAATTGGCCGACCCAATGCGGGTAAATCCACTCTGATCAATAAGATTTTGGGCGAAGATCGCCTGTTGACCGGTCCTGAGGCTGGAATCACCCGTGATGCCATCTCTCTAACTTTGGATTGGGGCGGTATTCCAACACGTATTTTTGACACGGCTGGCATGCGCAAAAAAGCCAAAGTACAAGAAAAGCTTGAGAAACTCTCGGTCAGCGATGGCCTGCGCGCGGTAAAGTTTGCCGAAGTCGTGGTTGTGTTGCTGGATGCGGATATTCCGTTTGAGCAACAAGATTTGCGGATCTCTGATTTGGCCGAACGTGAGGGCCGTGCAGTGGTCTTGGCGGTCAATAAATGGGATCTGGAACCGGAGAAACAAGCTAAACTGCGGGTCTTACGCGAGTCGTTTGAACGCTTGCTACCGCAGTTGCGCGGAGCACCTTTGGTCACAGTATCGGCCAAAACGGGCAAAGGCTTGGACCGATTGCAGGAAGCTGTGATGAAGGCCCATGAAGTTTGGAATCGTCGTATTCCCACCAGCCATTTGAACCGTTGGTTGGCTGGTATGGTCGAAGCGCACCCGCCCCCCGCTCCAGGCGGGCGCCGCATTAAGCTGCGCTACATGACACAAGCCAAGACCCGGCCACCGGGCTTTGTGGTGATGTGTTCTTATCCTGATAAGATTGCTGAGAGCTATTCGCGGTATCTAGTCAACGGTCTACGTGAAGATTTCGACATGCCTGGAACGCCAATCCGTATGTGGATGCGCGGTCAAGGGGAACAAAACCCTTATAAAGATAAGAAAAAATCTACACCATCACGGCTGCGCAAGCACCTTGGGAAAAAGCCTTTCAAATAGGCCTGGCTTGGGTGTTTTAGATCAAGATGGAATGACGGGGGCGTTGGCCCCCGTTTTTTGTTTGTTATGACAACGAACCGTCGGCATTGATCATAGTCGCATCGCCCATATAACGCTGTAATACCTTTGGTATAGCGACAGATCCGTCTTCTTGCTGTCCATTTTCCAACACACCGATCAAGCACCGACCGATTGCCAGCCCTGATCCGTTCAGCGTGTGCAGAAACTCAGGTTTACCGCCGGTGGCAGGCCTGAATCGCGCGTTCATCCGGCGGGCTTGGAAATCACCACAGACCGAGCAAGAGCTGATCTCACGATAGGAGTCTTGGCCGGGCAGCCAAACTTCGATGTCATGGGTGCGGCGGGCGCCAAAGCCCATGTCGCCGACGCAGAGCGCCATGGTGCGATAGGGCAGTTCCAAACGCTCCAAAATTCCCTCGGCACATTTGGTCATCCGGTCTAACTCCGCGCGGGAATGATCTGGGTGGGTGACAGAGACCATCTCCACCTTTTCAAACTGATGTTGACGCAGCATGCCCGCAGTATCACGCCCGGCGCTACCGGCTTCTGAGCGAAAGCACAGAGAATGCGCCACAAAGCGGCGGGGCAGAGTGGTCTCATCCACTGTCAGGCTCGACACGATGTTGGTCAATGTCACCTCGGAGGTTGGGATCAGCCACCAGCCATTAGTGGTCTGGTAGCTGTCTTCAGCGAATTTGGGCAATTGCCCGGTGCCGCGCATTGCCTGATCGCGCACCAAGACCGGGGTATTGGTTTCTGTCAGCCCGTTCTCGGTGATATGCGTGTCCAACATGAACTGCGCCAAGGCGCGGTGCATACGTGCAATCGCTCCAGACATAATCACAAAGCGGCTCCCAGAAATTTTACCGGCGGTTTCAAAGTCGAGCCCTTCTGCGGTGGCTGCCAGCTCAAAATGCTCTTTGGGGGTGAAGTTAAACTCGCGCGGCGTGCCCCAGCGGTGCACCTCCATATTATCGTTTTCATCGGCGCCATCTGGCGTATCGTCAAAGGGCAAGTTTGGAATGCCCATGAGCATATTGGCCAGAGTCTCATCCTTAGTTTTGGCCTCTTCGTCTAAGCTGGCCATTTCGACTTTCTTTTCAGACACCAAGGCGCGCAGACGGTCAAATTCAGCCTCATCTCCTTTGGCTTTGGCAGCCCCCACAAGCTTGCTGGCTTTGTTTTGCTCGGCTTGTGCCGCCTCTGTCGCCTGAATGCAGGCACGGCGGTCGGTGTCGAGGGATAGGATGTCCGACGAGACCGCCGCATTTCCTCGGCGCGCTAATGCGGCGTCAAAAGCGGCAGGGTTTTCGCGGATGGCACGAATATCATGCATATATCATCTCCTTCAAAAGAATCACTGCCGTGGTTATGCCCAAAGCTGGCCTGAGGGTCACGGGGCAATTTCTTGACGCAAATTACCAGTTCAAGTCTTGGTGATGGCGGGGCCAAAACTTTTACTTCTATCTGGGGCGGCCGTTTGAAAATATTCTGCAAGCGCCAGAAGCTGCCACTCGTTGCCTGCGCAGGTGGCTGGGCAATGAAAACTGGAACCAATCCGCTGGAAGAGCGTTTCCTTTTGCAGTCATGACACAATAGGCTGCAATTACCGCCTCAATGGGCTGATTAATACTCCCGCACATTCAAATTTTAAGTGGGTGATCAGCACGCGGCCGATGGGGCGCAGGTCATAAGGTTCTTCCCAAACAGCTTGGGCGTGTCCGCCTGTAAAGGGCCCAGTGCAGGCAAACATATCATAATTGTGGTGAAAAGTGATTTTAAATGAAAAGTCGTAAAAATAATCCAAGAATTATGCGTCAAACTTCAATGCCTAGTCTCACAATCCCTTGCAAAGCGTCTGTCCAAACCATACGTTCTGCCAGAACCTGCGGCGCGGTGCCGTATGACAGATTTACGAGGTCTTTATGGACACTTTAGGCACATTTATGTTTCCGCTGCTGATTATCGGCATTTTTTACATGTTGGTTTTCCGGCCACAGCAAAAGAAGATGAAAGAACATCAAAATATGGTCAAAAACTTGGCCAAAGGCGATGAAGTTGTAACCGCTGGCGGCTTGATCGGCAAAGTGACCAAGGTCAAAGCTGAAAGCAATGAAGTTGAAGTCGAAGTTGCAAAAGATGTGCGTGTGACCGTTGTCCAAGCTACGATCGCCGATGTGCGCAGCAAAACCAAGCCTGCAAGCTAACCACGTGTCAAACTTATAGGCCAGGAGCCACAAGATGTTGCAAATAGAAGGTTGGAAGCGGGTCCTGATTTGGGCAACCTGCGCGATAGGGCTTCTATTTGCTCTTCCCAATGGGTTTTACTCCAAAGTTGAGACATATAACGACGCTCAAGATGCAGGGACAGAGGCCATGGGTTGGCCTTCTTTCCTGCCTTCTGGCTTGGTCAACCTTGGGCTTGATCTGCGGGGCGGGGCGCATTTGTTGGGCGAAGTCAAATTGGCGGAGGTCTATACTACCCGCATTGAAGGATTTTGGCCAGAAGTGCGCAATGTTTTGCGCGAAGAACGTGCCACAGTTGGCGCCATTCGCCAGCAAGACGGCGGCGAGGGCGAATTGTGGGTGCGTATTGGTAATCTAGAAGCCATGGATCACGCAATGAAAATTGTGCGGGCACTGGCGCGCCCTGTTTCATCGTTGAGCGTTGGTCTAGCAGACGATATCGTTGTATCCTCGGTTGGAAATAATTTGATTGTCACTTTGTCTGAAGCTGAAAAACTTGCGACTGATGACCGGACCATGGCACAATCCCTTGAGATTATCCGACGCAGGGTGGATGAGGCTGGCACACGTGAGCCAACTATTCAGCGTCAAGGCACTGACCGGGTTTTAATCCAAGTACCGGGTCTTGGGTCCGCGCAAGAACTGAAAGACTTGATCGGGACGCCTGCGCTTTTGACTTTCCAGACGGTTGTGGGGCAAACTAACAACTCCAATGGCACTGCGGGCATCGGCAATGAGCTGGTGCAATCTGCCGAAAATGAAACACTTTATTACGTCTTGGAGCGCGCCCCTGTGGTGACGGGTGAAGATCTGACTGATGCGCAGCCCTCCTTTGATCAAAATGGCCAACCCGCAGTGAACTTCCGTTTCAACACCTCAGGTGCGCGGAAATTTGGGCAATATACAACGGATCACATTGGCGAGCCCTTTGCGATTGTCTTGGACAATCAAGTTATCTCTGCACCAACCATTCAATCTGCGATCACTGGCGGTTCGGGTATTATAACGGGCAATTTTGATGTCACAGAAAGCACGCGCCTTTCGACTTTGCTGCGCGCGGGCTCATTGCCGGCGAGTTTGGAGTTTTTGGAAGAGCGCACGGTCGGGCCGGAATTGGGCCAAGACAGTATTGATGCTGGTAAAATCGCCTGTATGGTTGGCTTTGTAGCTGTTTTGATCTTTATGGCTGTGTCCTACGGCACCTTTGGTATCTTCGCCAATATCGCTTTGATCATCAATGTAGGCTTGATTTTTGGACTGTTGTCTATGATTGGGGCCACGCTCACATTGCCAGGTATTGCGGGGATTGTTTTGACAATTGGTATGGCGGTGGACGCCAATGTGCTGATCTTTGAGCGTATCCGAGAAGAGTTAAAAACCGCCAAGGGACCAGCTCGGGCAATTGAGCTTGGTTATGAAAAAGCGCTTTCGGCAATTATAGACGCCAATATCACAACGTTTTTGACGGCGGCGATCTTGTTTTTCATGGGGGCGGGGCCTGTGAAAGGCTTTGCGATCACGCTTGGTTTGGGGATCATTACCTCAGTCTTTACTGCAATTTTTGTGACTCGGATCATGGTTGTGATCTGGTTCGAATGGCGCAAGCCAAAAACACTGGAGGTGTAGGCGATGCGCTTAAGGCTTGTAAAACAACATACAACATTCAATTTCTTCAAAGACTGGAAAAAATGGATTGGGATCTCAGCTGTTTTGGTCATTCTGTCGATTGGATCGACCGTGACCATGGGCTTGAACTTTGGCATTGATTTCAAAGGTGGTACAACCATTCGCGCAGAAAGTACTGTAGCAGTGGATGTTGCAGCCTATCGGGCCGCGATTGAGCCATTGGGACTGGGTGATATATCGATTGCCGAAGTGTTTGACCCCTCGTTTCGGGTGGATCAACACGTGGCACAAATCCGAATCCAAGCACAAGAAGGTCAAGAATCCGTGGCATCCGATGTGATTTTAAAGCTTGAGGCGGCATTGCAAGACGTGGCGCCTGGGATCACCTTTCCATCGGTTGAATCTGTGGGGCCCAAAGTCTCTGGTGAGTTGATCCAATCCGCGGCTTTGGCGGTTGTGATCGCGATTGCCTTTGTGCTGATCTATATTTGGCTTCGGTTTGAGTGGCAATTTGCCGTCGGCGCGGTTGGCGCATTGGTGCATGACATCGTTCTGACAATTGGCGTGTTTTCCGCTTTGCAAATTAAGTTTGATTTGGCGATCATCGCAGCCTTGCTCACGATTGTGGGGTATTCTTTGAATGATACGGTTGTGGTGTTTGACCGGGTGCGTGAAAATCTGCGCCGCTATAAGAAAAAAAATCTTTCTGAATTGCTTAACCAGTCAATCAATGAAACTCTAAGTCGCACCGTGATGACTTCTGTCACAACATTGTTGGCGCTGATTTCCTTGTTTGTACTTGGTGGCGATGTGATCCGGGGTTTTGTGTTCGCCATGATTTGGGGCGTTGTGGTTGGGACGTATTCCTCGGTCTTTGTGGCCAGCTCAACTCTACTGCGACTCGGCGTGAAGCGTGATTGGTCTAAACCCAGCAATACGGATGGCAATCAATTTGCCAATATTGATGCCTAGATGCAGCTGAGCGAGATCACCTTCGACAGTGGACGGCCCATAGATGGCTATGGCCCGAATTTTTTCCGCATCGCGGGAGAGGTGTTCGAAGGCATGGTCGCGGTGCTGCCACAGTCTTGTGGGCCATGGTCTGGCTTTGAGGATTCTGCACCCTTTGTCGCTGTGGCCAAAGATCTGGATGTGGTCTTTGTGGGGACAGGGGCAAATATCGCCCATATTCCCGCAGAGTTTCGCACCGCATTGGAGACGGCCGGAATTGGGGTTGAGATCATGAATTCACCCACCGCATGCCGAACCTATAATATTTTGCTCTCTGAAGGGCGCCGCATCGGCTTGGCCCTGCTGCCGGTGTAGCCCATGTTACAAGTCTCAAACCTGAGCGTGGCGCGGGGTGGGATATCACTATTGCACGACGTGAGCTTCTCGGTGCAACCTGGGCAAGCTCTCGTGTTGCGGGGCGCCAATGGCATCGGTAAAACGAGCCTGCTGCGCTGCATTGCCGGGCTGCAACAGCCAATATCTGGAACGATTTCAGGGTCGGAAACTGTTGCCTATGCCGCTCATGCGGATGGGCTTAAAGGACAGTTGAGCGTATTGGAAAACCTTAAGTTTTGGTCCAAAGTTTACGGCGGTCCAGCTCCGAAATCTGCTTTGGCGGCTTATGATCTACAAGAGCTTGCACAGCGCTCGGCGGCGAATCTTTCAGCGGGTCAAAAACGCAGGCTCGGTTTGGCGCGCATGTTGGTGACGGGCTGTGGGCTTTGGGTGATGGATGAACCCACTGTGTCACTGGACGCGCAGCATGTGGCTTTGTTTCGCATCGTGTTGCAAGCGCATTTGCAATCTGGTGGCGCTGCGGTGCTCACCACGCATGTTGACCTAGACTTGTCAGGTGAGAATTTGGATCTGACAGGCTATATCGCCACGGCACAAAGATCTTCTTCCACGTTTGAGGAGGCTTTGGAATGATCCAGCTCTTTATGCGTGATATCGGTCTTGCGGTGCGCTCTGGTGGTGGCTTTGGGCTAGCTTTGATATTTTTCTTGATTGTGGTGGTGCTGATTCCCTTTGCCTTGGGCCCTGATCAATCCGCCTTGGCCTTGGTGGCGCCCGGTGTGCTGTGGCTGGGGGCTTTGTTGGCCTGCTTGCTGTCACTGGATAGAATTTTTGGATTGGACTATGAGGATGGCTCTCTGGACCTTCTGGCGAGCTCACCACTGCCTCTTGAATCGGTCTACATAGCCAAGGCTGCGGCGCATTGGTTGACCACTGGTTTGCCCTTGGCGCTGGCGGCGCCTTTGTTGGGCGTTTTACTGAATCTGAGCTTTGATGCGGGTATGGTGCTGTGTTTTTCTTTGTTACTGGGCACTCCAGCGTTGAGTCTAATTGGGGCTTTTGGGGCCACTCTGACACTTGGAATTAAGCGCGGTGGATTATTGTTATCGCTTCTGGTGCTACCGCTCTACGTGCCTACTTTGATTTTTGGTGCGCAGGCGGTACGATCTGCATCACTTGAGCAGTCTTTTGACGTGCCCTTGGTCCTGATCTTGGCAATTTCTCTAGGTGCTGTGGCGATTTTACCCTTTGCCTCTGGGGCGGCACTGCGGATCAATCTTCGGTGAACTGACTGCCGTTTTGCGTAAATTAGTATAGGATTGAGCTTATGAACTCGACTTCAACTTCAAAACGTTTTTGGGATGCATTTTGGCAATTGGCCAATCCTAAGGTCTTTATGGGCTGGTCGGGCCGGTGGTTGCCTTGGCTGGTTGGGCTGACGATCTTATTTCTGGGTTCTGGCCTGATTTGGGGTTTTTTTTTCACGCCTGATGATACGCGTCAGGGATCGACCGTAAAAATCATTTACCTGCACGTGCCCGCGGCTTTGATGGCGATCAATGGCTATTTGCTGATGTTTGTAGGCTCTTTGGTGTGGTTGATCCGGCGACAACATGTTTCGGTTTTAGCGGCGAAGGCTGCGGCACCGGTGGGCATGACCATGACTTTGATTGCCTTGGCGACGGGGGCTATATGGGGCCAGCCGATGTGGGGGACCTATTGGGTTTGGGACCCACGCCTGACTAGCTTTTTAATTCTATTTTTGTTTTATGCAGGATATATTGCTCTTTGGGCTGCGATTGAGGATGATGACACAGCGGCGGATTTAACTTCGGTTCTGGCGCTTGTGGGGTCAGTCTTCGCCTTGTTGAGCCGCTATGCGGTATTGTTTTGGAGCCAAGGCCTGCATCAGGGAACCACGGTCAACCTGGTCGATGGGGCCAAGCAGGAGAATATTTCGAATGTATTTTTTCAACCGCTATTGCTGTCGATGGTGGGGTTTGGACTATTGTTTGTGACGCTGCTTTTGATTGGCACGCGTACTGAACTGCGCAGAAGGCGGCTTAAGGTTTTGCAAGCACGGGAGCGGATGCAATAATGCCAGATTTAGGAAAATATGCCGTTGAGGTGATGGGCTCATATGGGGTGAGCTTGCTGGCCTTGGCCCTGCTGTGTGTTGTCTACATTCGGCGCAGTAGCTTGGTGAAACGCGCTCTTATCACTGCGGAGGCGCGCAAAGATGCGTAAACTCCTTCTTGGTTTGCCGGTATTAGTCTTTGCAATTTTTGTGGGGCTGGCTTTCGTGGGCATGCAGCGTGACGATCCGGACGGCTTGCCCAGCACGGCCATCGGTCAAGCTGCCCCAATGGTTCAGCTCCAACCGCTTGAAGGTCATGTGCCCTTCGCGGAGAGTGATTTGACGGGTGGGGGCGTGAAGTTGGTAAATTTCTGGGCCAGTTGGTGCGCGCCTTGTCGTGCGGAACACCCTAAATTGGTAGAGCTTTCTGAAAAAGGCATTCCAGTTTACGGCGTTAACTACAAAGATGATCCGGCAAACGCGTGGGCGTTTTTAGTAGATCTGGGCAACCCATATACCTTGGGCGGCGCTGATCCCGATGCGAAGATGGCATTGGATTGGGGGGTTTACGGCCTGCCGGAGACTTTTATTTTGGGTCCAAACGGCACTGTAATTCTGCGAGTGACAGGGCCTCTGACCGAACGCAATATGGCAACCCGGGTATTGCCCGCCTTGGCAGAGGCAGGGTTGAGTTTTCCCTAATTTGATAACGGCTCACATCCAGACGTAAAAAAGCCCCGGTTTTCCGAGGCCTTTTTTGTTATGGTTTGATCAAGATTCTTTGGCGAGATTGCGCAGCACATAGTGCAATACGCCGCCGTTTTCGATGTAATCGATTTCAACTTCGGTATCGATCCGGCATTTCAGTGTGATCGCTTTCACTGTGCTATCGGTCATTGTGATCTCAGCTGGAACCTCTTGCAACGGTTTCACGCCTTCAAGACCCATGATCGAGACAGTTTCATCACCCTTCAAGCCCAGTGTCTTGCGGCTATCGCCATCTGTGAACTCAAAGGGAATAACGCCCATACCAACCAAATTTGAGCGGTGAATGCGCTCAAAGCTCTCAGCAATAACAGCTTTGATCCCCAAAAGTGCTGTGCCTTTGGCTGCCCAGTCACGGCTGGAGCCGGCACCATATTGTTCACCGCCAAAAATTACCATTGGGGTGCCTTCAGCTTGATAGGCCATAGCCGCATCATAGATGGCCATTTCGCTGCCGTCTGGTCCTAAGGTGTAGCCACCTTCCACGCCATCGAGCATTTCGTTTTTGATGCGGATATTGGCAAAAGTGCCGCGCATCATCACTTCATGATTGCCACGGCGCGATCCGTAGGAGTTGAACTCCCGTGGGCTGACTTGGCGGTTGATCAGATATTTCCCGGCTGGTGTCGTCTCTTTGAATGAGCCTGCGGGAGAGATGTGGTCGGTAGTGATCATATCGCCCAAGATGGCCATAACCTTGGCATTCTTAAGATTGGTAATCTTATGGGTTTCCATAGTGATGCCTTGGAAATATGGCGGATTTTGGACATAGGTTGAGGAAATCGGCCAATCGTATGTTTTCTGATTGGTTACTTCAACGCCCTGCCATTTTTCATCTCCTTTGAACACATCGGCATATTTGGACAAGAAGGCTTCCCGAGTAACGGTGGCCTCTACGATTTCCGCAACTTCTTGCGTGGTGGGCCAAATTTCTTTCAAATAGACGTCATTGCCATCCCGGTCTTGGCCGATCACATCGCTGGCCAAGTTGATGTCCAATGTCCCCGCCAAAGCATAGGCGACGACCAGCGGCGGTGAGGCCAGATAGTTGGCACGCACATCTGGAGAGATACGGCCCTCAAAATTGCGGTTGCCAGATAAGACAGCCGTGGCCACGAGATCGCCTTCGGAGATGGCGGCGGAGATTTCGGATTGCAGAGGGCCAGAGTTGCCGATGCAGGTGGCGCAGCCGTAGCCCACGAGGTTGAAGCCAACCGCGTCCAGGTCTTTTTGCAGATCAGCTGCTTCCAGATAGGCCGATACAACTTGCGAGCCGGGAGCCAAGGAGGTTTTCACCCAAGGTTTGCGGTTCATGCCCAAAGCCCTGGCTTTGCGCGCCACAAGGCCCGCGCCAATCATCACGTAAGGATTCGAGGTGTTGGTGCAAGAGGTGATGGAGGCAATCACAACTTTGCCTGATTCCATCGTATAGTCTTCACCTACAACAGTGACCTCTTTGCCCATTGGACGTTTGAAGGTTTCTTCCATCTCACGACGGAATGCAGTTTTACCTTCAGTCAGCGCAACAAAATCCTGTGGCCGCTTTGGCCCGGAAATGGCAGGCACGATTGTGCCCATGTCGAGATGTAAAGTATCGGTGTAGATTGGGTCATAGTCATCGCCACGCCAAAAGCCGTTTTCCTTGGCATAGGCTTCGACCAATGCGATGCGCGCTTCGTCACGGCCGGTGGAGTGCAGGTAACGGATGGTTTCATCATCAATTGGGAAAAAGCCACAGGTTGCGCCATATTCTGGAGCCATATTGGCAATCGTTGCACGATCTGCGAGTGGCAGGTTGTTGAGGCCGGTACCGTAAAATTCAACAAATTTGCCAACAACTCCACGGGCGCGCAGCAATTCAACAACTTTTAGGACCAAATCGGTGCCAGTCGTGCCTTCAATCATCGCGCCGGTCAGCTCAAAGCCTACGACTTCTGGAATCAGCATGGAGATTGGTTGGCCCAACATAGCGGCTTCAGCTTCAATTCCGCCAACGCCCCAGCCCAAAACGGCTGCTCCATTGACCATAGTGGTGTGGCTGTCGGTGCCGACCAATGTATCAGGATAGGCAACTTGCTCGCCGTTTTGATCTACATCTGTCCAAACTGTTTGCGACAGATACTCAAGATTTACTTGGTGACAAATACCAGTTCCCGGAGGCACAACCCGGAAGTTATTGAAGGCAGATTGGCCCCATTTCAGGAAGGTGTAACGCTCCATGTTCCGTTCATATTCTCGGTCCACATTCATCTGAAATGCGTGGGGCGTGCCAAATTCGTCGATCATAACTGAGTGGTCAATCACAAGGTCTACTGGGTTCAACGGGTTGATCTTTTCAGGATCGCCACCCAAAGCAACAATTCCGTCGCGCATGGCGGCCAGATCCACAACAGCAGGTACGCCGGTGAAATCCTGCATCAGAACGCGGGCAGGGCGGTAAGCAATCTCACGCGGGTTTTTACCACCCTGCGCACCCCATTGGGCAAAGGCTTTGATATCATCCACGGAAACAGTTTTTCCGTCTTCAAACCGCAGCATATTTTCCAACACAACTTTCAAAGCAGCAGGCAGGCGTGAGAAATCGCCGAGTCCCGCAGCCTGAGCGGCAGGGATTGAATAATACCCGATGCATTCGTCACCCACGGTGAGTGTGCGGCGTGTTTTGGCAGTGTCCTGCCCAACAACTACGGTCATGAAAATCTCCAAGTTTGAACGGATGCTGTGGCCTCATAACAGCAGGCCTGTATTGGGATCAAGGGGGAGAATAGCGATTTGCATACATTAGTATACTGAATTGTAAAATTTTTGTGATTGCGTAGTATTATAGATTGATTGGCCAAGTGAAATGTAAGCGCCTATAAGGGAAAGCAAGAAATAGGATTGTCTTTCATGCGTATCATTTTCGCCAGCCTTCTCTGCCTTGCTTCTCTGTTACTTCCGGCTTTTGGATTTGCTGAGGACCAACCCGTGGTGGTTGAGTTATTCACCTCACAGGGCTGTTCGTCCTGCCCGCCGGCGGATGCACACCTGCACAGGTTGGCCAAGCAACCCAATGTGATCGCCTTGGCGTTACATGTGGATTATTGGGATTATATCGGCTGGAAGGACAGCTTCGCAAACCTGGATTTCACGAAACGACAGCGCGCCTATGCGCAAGCTCAAAATGAACGGATGATCTACACGCCGCAGTTTATGATCAACGGCATGGAGAATTTTATGGGTAATCGGCGTGAAGATGTGGATGGCTTGATCCGCAAATATCAAACAATGGGTGCAGCAGTGAGCTTGTCTATGCAACGGTTCGGTTCGTCAGTTGATATTACCCTGAGCGATGCTCTGTATTATGGACCATACGATGTTCACCTTGTGACGGTATCCCCCAACAATACCGTCGACATCCTCACCGGCGAGAATGCCGGCAAAGTTATAAACTATGCCAATGTTGTCACTGACTGGCGCACGTTGGGCATGTGGAATGGCGATTGGATAACAAGTTTTCAAACAGGCCCGTTGGGACCGGGCAAACATGCTGTTTTGGTCCAGTTTCAAGGCTATGGTGAGATCATCGGATCTGCTTGGATTAACTGATCACATTTATATGGTGGGTTTGTGTTTCCACCTGCGGTGAATCCAAAACCAATTACCAGGATCGGCTGTTATGCGTTGCTCGAGAGACTTGGTGGCCTCTTTGGTCATCGTTACAGCATCGGTATGCGCAATAGCGGCGCCAATCTCCACGCAAAAACTTTCCCCATCTGGGTTACGCATGGAGAAATAGGGCAAAAACAATGCATCTGCCTTGATCGCAAAGCTGGCAGCGGTGAGTGACGCGTAGGCGGGCTTGCCCATAAAGCTGACGACCTCACCGTCGCTCACCGCGAGATCAATCAACAAAACCAAAGCAGCCCCTTTGTTCAGGGCTTTGAATAGGCCTAAGGTACCTTTTGATGTGGCTTCAAACACGGGACCAGACTGGCCGTCGATGTCGAGCATGTTTTTGTAATTCGCATCAAAATAAGGATTGGCCATCCGCCGCACCATGCCCCCGATTTTGATGCCGTGCTCAAATAGAGCGGCGCGGAAGGCTTCGTGATTTCCGAAGTGACCCGAATAAAACATGATGGGGCGCCCATCGGCATGGGCTTTAAACAGGTCGTCTAAGCCCGCCCCCCAAAGCTCAATGCCTGCGTTTTGTGTTTGAAATTCGGCTGGGTACATATTTTCAATAAAAGTGCGGCCCGCATTATCAAGCACTTGATCTGCAATCTCAATTTTACGATTCTGCGCCATCTCAGGATAAATAAGGTGGAGGTTGTCGATGATCCGTCTGCGATAACCTATCGTTGTTCCCAAGATGCCCCTAAGGCAGGCGCCCATGATCGCATTTCGGCGTCGGTACGACAGAAGCTTCATGAGAGCGAAGGTCCCCATGATGGCCTTGTTCTCAAGCCATTGCCGTTTTGTGCCATTGCGCTGGATGGAATTAGCCATTGGTGTCACGTGCCTGTGTTAGTCTCTCGCGGTACCAAACATATAATCCCGCCCCAACAATGACAATTGCTCCCATGAGGGTCAGCAGATCTGGAGTTTCATTGAAGAGTATAAATCCAAAAATGATGGCAAACAAAAGCCCAGCGTAGCCATAGGGCGCGATGTCGCTGGCGGGGGCTGTGGCGAAGGCTTGGATCATCAATAAATGACCCAAAATGCCAAAGGCTACCAAAGCTGCAATTACTGGCACCTCATTCATGGCGATGGGTTGCCAGAAAAAAGGCACCACCATCGAGGAAAAGCATGTGCCGAAGAAGCCTTGCAAAAAGAGTGCGGTCCAGGGTCCGTCGCTGCGCACGAAACGGGTGGCGAGGGCGTAGATGGTAAAGCCCACAGCCCCCATCAATGGAAAAAGTGAGGTTGTGGTCATCATCGATGTTCCAGGTCTTATGATCAGCATAGCCCCAATAAAGGCGGCGGCGATCCCAATGATGCGGCGGCGTCCTATCTTTTCACCCAAAACTATAACAGCGCCCAATGTGACCATCACCGGCCCCAGTTGAATAAGCGCTGTGGCATCGGCCAAGGGCATGTAGATGATCCCCAAGAAAAACAGATAACTGCTGGTGGTCGTGGCAAAGCCGCGCAACACATGCAACTTGATGTGCCTGCTTGAAAACAAAGTGTGTCGGGTTAAAATCAGCCCTGCACCCACCAAAATCGCCTGTGAGACGAATCTGATCCACACGATTTGCGCCACAGGGATGCGCAGGCCAAGGGTTTTGGCCATGACATCCATCGAGGTCATGCACAGCACCCCCGCAACCATAAGCGCGGCGCCTTTTTGACCTGTGGTTAATGTCATTTCGGCGCTTGGGGCAGGCCCACACCGATCATGCTGTCGCGTGTTACCCAAAGGGCCAACTCGTGTTCCGATAGTCCCATGGTTTCTTTGGGTTGAGCCGGCATAACTATATAGCGCATATCTGCGGTACTGTCGTGCACGCGCACTTGCACATCTTGAGCAATTTCAACACCAAACTCTGATAAGACCTTACGCGGTTCAATCACGGTGCGCGATCTGTAGGCACGGGATTTATACCAATCGGGTGGTAGTCCTAAAAGATTGCGTGGGTAGCAAGAGCATAGGGTGCAAACAACTATGTTATGAACTAAAATGGTGTTTTCGACCGCAATCAAATGCATTGGCCCAATGTCAAACCCCATATCCCGAGAGGCTTGACCTGCATCGGTCAACAGCGCCGATTTGAACTCGGGATCACTCCAGGCGCGGGCAACAACTTTCGCACCATTGGCCGGGCTGCGCGCGTCCATTCTATTGATCTGATTGTGAACTTGCGCCGCAGTGATGTGGCCTTTTTCAATCAAGAGTTCGCGCACAGAAATTTCCATCATCTGCCAATAGCTCAGCACTATGTCGTCATCTTTGCGGTAGGGATGGCCCGAAGGCGACAAGGCGCCGTGGTCGTGATCATGATGGTCATGTGGCATTATGCAGGCTCCAACCAATGGGCGTAGATTTCAGCTTCTATCACGTCGTCTGGTGTCTCGGCGGCATCGCCCCAGATCTCTGCCATAGTAAAGCGCACCCGTACCAAGCGCCGCTGTTGGGGTGGCAGGCGGTAGGCGTTTTGTTCGGGGTTGTTGAACAGACCTATTTCGCGCTCAATCTCACCGATTTTACCCCGCATATAGGCAGGGGTTCGGATATGGCCCGGGGGCCAATGATTTTGCACGCGCACTTTCATGTCGCATCGCCATAGGTGGTGCCACGCGTCTTTACCTGCGCCATTCTAATAGCCAACTCAGCTGTCGAAAAGGCGCCGGCTTCGACCATATTTTGGCTCACAGAGGCGATCCAGCGTTCATAATAACTCATGGTTTCATAGGCCTCTTCGCCCATGTCTTCAAGCACGCGGCGCAGGCTGTCGGTGTTCATCAATCCGGCCGAAGAGGCCAGCACCATCAGCGCATCCACACGTTTTTCCCAAAGCGCAAAATCATGTTGATCATGGTTGATATCACCGGCAGGGTCGCCGCCCATATCGTGCCATCTTTTTCCAAAAAACTCTGTCATGGGGTAAAACTAGGCCCGGGTCTCGCGTTTGTCCAGCGCCCGTAACGAGCGCTCATGTTATAAATTGATGCAATATAGGTGGGTAAATCTGCTCCCCAACATAGTTCTGGGGAGCGGTGTTGCTGATCAATTGCCAAAAACGCGTTTGAAAATCGTGCCAACATGTTTGGTGTGATAGGCCAGATCGAATTTGTCTTCGATCTCATCCACAGACATCACGGCCATAACGTCTGCATCTGCTTTCAGCTCGGTCAAGAAATCTGCGCCTTGTTCCCAAACCCGCATCGCATTGCGTTGCACCAAACTGTAGCTGTCCTCGCGGGTGACGCCTTTTTGAGTGAGGGCCAGCAAAACTCGCTGCGAATGCACCAGACCACGGAATTTGTTCATATTCGCGATCATATTGTCTGGATAAATCACCAGCTTGTCGATCACGCCAGTGAGTCGGGCCAAGGCAAAATCGAGTGTGATTGTGGCATCTGGTCCAATAGCGCGCTCAACTGAGCTGTGCGAGATATCCCGCTCATGCCAGAGCGCCACGTTTTCCATAGCAGGGACCACGCACATACGTACGATGCGGGCCAAACCGGTGAGATTTTCTGTCAAAACAGGGTTGCGTTTGTGCGGCATAGCAGAGCTGCCTTTTTGGCCTTTGGAGAAGAACTCTTCAGCCTCCAAAACCTCAGTGCGTTGCATGTGGCGAATCTCAATCGAGATATTCTCAATGGAGCTGGCCACGACGCCCAAGGTTGCAAAAAATGCAGCATGGCGATCGCGTGGGATCACTTGGGTGCTGATGGGTTCGGATGTTAGGCCCAACTGTTCGCATACATGTTCTTCCACAAATGGGTCGATGTTCGCGAATGTGCCCACAGCACCAGAGATAGCGCCAGTTGCAATCTCAGTGCGTGCCGTGCGCAGGCGGGTCAAGTTGCGGTCCATTTCGGCATAGAAACGCGCGAAGGTCAGGCCCATGGTGACAGGTTCGGCGTGGATGCCATGGCTACGACCAATGCGGATGGTGTCTTTATGCTCTAATGCACGGCGCTTTAATGCGGCCAGCAAGGCTTCAACATCGGCAATCAAAATATCTGCGGCGCGGGTCAACTGCACGTTTAGGGTTGTATCCAGAACGTCTGAACTAGTCATGCCCTGATGCACAAAACGTGCCTCATCACTGCCGATGATATCGGCCAAATGGGTCAAGAATGCGATGACGTCATGTTTTGTGACTGCTTCAATTGCGTCAATCTTGGCCACGTCAAATTCAACGTCTTTGGCTTTCCAAACCGCATCTGCACTGGCCTGTGGGATCACCCCGAGTTTCGCGTGCGCGTCGCATGCATGAGCTTCAATCTCATACCAAATGCGAAATTTGGTTTTGGCGGACCAAATGTCTACCATATCAGGGCGGGAATAACGTTCGATCATTGGATCAAGGCCTTTTGGATTAGGGAGCAGTTTCCCGCCTCATAGACTGCTGAGCTTGGAGGTTCAAGCACATGGAGGCTGCTGGAGACGATCAATCTGGGTTCAAAACTTAAGTTTGATTGAGGCCTACGCCATTTATGTTATGACACTCCGGAAAAGCTGTCACCGCTGGATTTGCGGTGATGAGAGATAGGGTGTCAGGCGCGTGAGTTCTCAGGAAAATCATCAAGGTCCTCTGTTCCTGGAACTGGAAGATTTCACCGGCTGTCTTTGGGCTATTTCTCGCCAAATCATCGACCATACTCAAGATGCCAAGCTTACATTTACAGGTTGTTGCGAGGTGTCTGACGGTTGGTATCAGGAGACTGGGCAGATGGTTTTGCCGGACGGGCAATCCCTGTCAAGCACCCGCCGTTATCGCTGGGGTGCCACTTTGGAGGGGGTGGATGTGCATTTTGACGATGGGCAGTTTTTTCATCGGATTGACTTGGCGCATGCCTCAGCACAGGCCCGACATTTTTGTGATCCCGATGATTACACAGTCTCCTATGAATTCACGCAATGGCCGGTCTGGACGTCGCTTTGGGAGGTTAAGGGACCGCGAAAAGACTATAAAATGGACAGCAGTTACCGCAAACTTATGCTTTGAGTGCTTGCAACACCCTATCTGCAAAGGCTAAACATTGCATGACAAGTTAAATAAAGGACTTTAAACATGACCACAACCACACATAATAGCGTTCTTGCAGAAGTAATCTTGCCTCTGACCGGGCAGGCGATGCGGGTCAAACAAATCATTTTGGTTATTGCTGGCATTGCCGCTTTGGCCGTGGCCGCGAAGATCAAAATCCCCATGATCCCAGTTCCTATGACCATGGGCACCTTCGCCGTGCTGAGCATCAGCGCAGCTTATGGCATGCGTTTGGGTCTGGTGACCATCATCGGCTATATGCTGATCGGCGCTTTGGGCTTTGACGTTTTCGCAGGTTCTAGCGCTGAGACCTACGGCATTACCTATATGATGGGCGGCACTGGCGGCTATTTGATGGGCTATGTTTTGGCTGTTTTGGCTTTGGGCTACGTAGCCCACCAAGGCTGGGACCGCTCCATTGGTAAAATGGCGTTGGCGATGGTTTTGGGCAATGTCTTGATTTATGTGCCGGGCTTGGTCTGGTTGGCTGTGCTTTATGGCACAGATGCGCCAATCTTCACTTGGGGCCTGACACCTTTCCTTTTGGGCGATTTGGTGAAACTGGCCTTGGCAGCTTTGCTTTTGCCATCTGTATGGGGCCTCGTCGGCTCCGCACGTAAATAACTCTAAATTTCGGTCTAAGTAAAAAGGCGTAGCTGAAGTTGCGCCTTTTTTGTGTGTTTTCCTTATAGTCCTTGTAGTAATGAGATCACACCCCCGTCAAAACCCCATCAACCTCATAGGTGGTCAGGTTTTCGAAGCCGTCTTCGGTGATCAAGACTTGGTCATCCCGCTTGATGGAAAAATCTCCACTCTCGGGTGACACCAGCGCTTCGGCGCAGAGAACTATGCCAGCCTCAAGCTCATATTCAAACGCGCCATCGACCAATTGGTCGGGGTAGGCAATCAAGGGCCACTCATCGCATAGATCGACCCCATGCATCATGCAGCCGTATTTTTGTACCTGATAGTAGTCATGTAAGCGGTGTCTGTTTTTCGAAAGGCTGCGCATCGAGACGCCGGGCTAGAGCATTTTCATATTGATCTAAATATGCTCATGGGCGTGTTGCATAGCTGATATCATATCGGGGGGAGGTGCCTGATCTCCGATCCACCAGATACGTGAGATGCGCACGCAGATGCCGCAGCTGCCAATTAGATCTGTGTCGAAACTGACGATTTCAATGTTCTGCACCAGTCTGAGGCCGCACTCTTGAAACCAAGGGTTGGTGCGCGGTCCGGATGTTAGAAGCCTTATCTCGATCCATTCGCCGCCGCGTCGGATGTTTTCCGCATGCAGCACCGCTCATATATCATCCTCACTCATCTGACCTGAAGGCACGCCAGCGCGGGCCGCGTCTTTCATGGCGCGCACTGCGGTTTTGCAGGCATGACTGGCGCAGAGCATCGCTTTGATTTTGTCAGGCCTTTTGATGATATGGGCTTTCTCGGTCAGCTCTTCGCCTTCCATCATCTCAAATCCTAAGGTCTCAAGCGCGTGGAGGCCGACCATCATGATCTTGTCTACGGCCAATCGCATATTGCTCCGCCATGTTCGCGCACCAAATCCAACACCTCGTGGCTGAATTTCTCTGCAGCCAAATGAGCCATATCCCCTCGGTCAAAGTCGAAAAAATCTGCAGCTGAGTGCTGTTCGCACACCAGAGGGTTGAATTGTGACAAGAAGGGAGAGTCTTTATAGTCCCACATCACCATATAGCCATCCGCAAAGACGATCAGAGCGCGGAAGGGATTGTGTGTGTTCCATAGCTGCATATTGGTGCTGTCGATGGCGTATCGTATGTTGAGAGGGTCAAACACCACCAGCGCGCCGTAGTTGCGGGCATTAATGCCTTGCACCAACCTTTGATGGCGAAACCTGCGCATCTGTTTGAGATCGGGCAGCTCCAGTCCCGCTTTGGCCCATTCATCGAATGCTAGTTTGGTCGGGCCTATTTCAGTGCGATCTATATCATTGGGGGGTGTTGTCGCCTGTCATGGCGCCTTTGGTGGGATCAATTTTGCGGATCGAGGTGAAATTTTGTGTCATGCTCAGCCTATCCATACTCTGCAAGATTGCGTTTGCAGATTGGCTGTGTCAGTTTTGTTTCCGACATCTCTCTTGTAATAACCTGCCCTGTGAGCCGCATAACATGCCCGTAATTCTACAATCACGCATTCCTTATGACGTAAGTACCAAGAAGAACCTGCCTGGAATTGCCCCATTGGCTGCGGAGGGTTGGTTGATTGAGGATGAGGCTTTTGCTGGCCAAATGGCGGAGCGGGACCGCCTTCTATCACAGATGCCGGAGCGGGTTTTTGCAGAGTCAGGGGCCACGCCAGAGGCTAAGCAAGAGGTTTTTGACGAGGTTCTGGCGTTGCTCCGTAACCGTGAATCCTATAAGGTCAACTCGAGCGATGTGATCCGCCCGGACGGGGTAAGAGTGCCCTTGGATGGGGATCCATTGCTGACCGCTGCGCGATTGGTGCAAGAGGATCTTTGCCTGCATGAAAAGCATGGCGACGAGCATGTGTTGACCGCTGCGGTCTTATGCTTTCCCGCTAGTTGGACTTTGGACGAGAAAATTGGACGTCCCTTGAGCGCGGTGCATGCGACGGTAGATGAATATAACGTCGATATTGGAAAGCGAGTGCAGCGATTGTTTGACGGAATCCAAGCGGGCCGCCCTATGTGGCGTTTTAATGTGCTTCAATATGTGCGCCCTGATTTGTTTCAACCCCGGAGCGAGAATGATGCGCGCAGCACTGATGAAGACTACGGCAGCGGAGCCTATACGCGCACGGAACATCAGGCTTTGGTGCGTATGCCTAAGTCGGGAGCGGTGTTGTTTGCCATTCACACCTATTTGGTCAAAAAATCTGGCTAGACCGACCCTTAAACCGTCAAGCGTTGGCCCTTAAAAGGCGCCCGTTTCTGGACGCTTTTTAAGTCTGAACGCAGCGGAGTTAGCAGCTGTAATACATGCCAAATTCCACTGGGTGAGGCGTGTGTTCATAATGCAGAACTTCTTCCATTTTCAGGTCGATATAGCCTGCTATTTGATCTTCAGTGAACACGCCGCCTTCAGTCAAAAAACCCATGTCTGCTTTCAACTCGTCCAGGGCTTCGCGCAGGGAGCCGCAAACTGTTGGGATATCCGCTAATTCTTCTGGTGGCAGATCATAGAGATCTTTGTCAGCAGCTTCGCCCGGGTGGATTTTGTTTTTGATGCCGTCAAGGCCGGCCATCAACAAGGCTGCAAAGCAGAGGTAAGGGTTAGCGGCTGGATCTGGGAAACGTGCTTCAACGCGTTTTGCATTTGCAGACTCAGCCCATGGGATCCGAACACAGCCGGAGCGGTTGCGTGCAGAGTAAGCGCGCAAAACAGGGGCTTCAAAACCTGGGATCAAGCGTTTGTAGCTGTTTGTGGCCGGGTTGGTGAAGGCGTTCAACGCTTTGGCGTGCTGCAGGATGCCACCAATGAAGTAAAGTGCTTCGTCTGAAAGGTCTGCATATTTGTCGCCTGCAAACAAAGGCTTGCCACCTTTGAATATTGACATGTTCACATGCATGCCGGTGCCGTTGTCGCCTGCGATTGGCTTTGGCATGAATGTAGCAGATTTACCGTAAGCGTGGGCCACATTGTGGACCACGTATTTATATTTTTGCAATTCATCAGCTTGATGGGTCAATGAACCAAAGATCAGGCCCAGTTCGTGCTGACAGCTGGCCACTTCGTGATGGTGCTTATCGACCTTCATTCCCATGCGCTTCATAGTGGAGAGCATTTCGCTGCGAATGTCTTGTGCATCGTCAACTGGGTTAACTGGAAAATATCCACCTTTAACGCCGGGGCGATGGCCCATGTTGCCAACTTCATAGGCACTATCTGTGTTCCAAGATGCGTCTACCGAATCAACTTCGTATGACACTTTGTTGATTTTGTTTTCGAATCGTACATCATCAAACAGGAAAAATTCAGCCTCTGGACCCATATAGGCCACGTCACCAATGCCGATTGAGATTAGATATGCTTCAGCACGTTGAGCACAGCCGCGTGGATCACGGGCATAGCTTTCGCCTGTGTCTGGCTCAACCACGGTGCAATGGACGCAGATGGTTTTTTCAGCGTAAAATGGGTCAAGATAGGCGGAATCGACGTCAGGCATCAATTTCATGTCTGATTCTTCGATGGATTTCCAACCAGCGATGGAGGAACCATCAAACATGAAACCGTCTGCGATGAAGTCTTCGTTGACTTGATCTGCACATACTGTGACGTGCTGCAGCTTGCCTCGCGGGTCAGTGAAACGGATGTCCACATATTCAACGCCTTCTTCGGCGATCATGGATAGAAGGTCTTTGCTCATTGGATGTCTCTCCTTCAAAAGCGTTATTAGATAGCGTCGTCGCCGGATTCTCCGGTGCGGATACGGATAGCTTGTTCAATTGTCGACACAAAAATCTTGCCATCTCCAATTTTGTCCGTTTTGGCAGCGTTGGTGATGGCTTCGATTGCCGCGTCGACCATATCGTTTACCAGAACAACTTCGATTTTAACTTTGGGCAGAAAATCCACAACATATTCGGCACCACGGTACAATTCGGTGTGGCCTTTTTGTCTGCCGAATCCTTTTACCTCGACAACAGAGAGACCCTGAACGCCGATGTCCTGAAGGGCTTCTTTCACTTCGTCCAGTTTGAACGGTTTGATAATGGCTTCGATCTTTTTCATTTGGATACCCGCTAATGTTTCTAAAGATGGAATTTCACCTTTTGGGTGGTCGGGCAATTCTTCAAGTGTCAGACCGAGACGTAATTACACATATAAAACTTAATATGATTAAATTTTAGGCATAATGCATTATTTTTGTGCGATAGTGAATCTGGGATATGAACTTGGTCATCATATGCCCACTAATTCATTGGGTGAGTGTTATAATATGTCCTATTTTCCAATGTGGTTAAAATTCGCTGAAAAACTATCATTTTTCTCTCGCATCCTTGCCCGAGCTTTGTTAGAGAGCCTCGGAATATGGCGGTTTCTAGGGGCTGCCACATACTTTTGCGGGTATGGCGAAATTGGTAGACGCACTAGATTTAGGTTCTAGCGCCGCAAGGCGTGGGGGTTCAAGTCCCTCTACCCGCACCATGGTTTGAAAAGG
>MDSY01156033.1_pt1 | contig 25400 bp, 31 predicted proteins | sample 811131 | NCBI WGS metagenome assembly MDSY01 (sample SAMN05326643, study PRJNA326480) | marine metagenome | isolation source: seawater | place: Atlantic Ocean: South West | collected 2010
GTTTCAAAACTTGACTATCTTATGGATTTAGCAGATTTAATAGCTGCAATGTCACTAGAGGGTTTTCAGGGAAGTTTGGCCCCTTTCAATGAAGAACTTCATGAATTAAGACCATTCGCAGGAAACAAAAAAGTAGCTAGACGAATTAGAGAGTTATTGAAGAATTCTCAAAACTCAGATTCTCACAAAGACTGTGATCGAGTTCAAGATCCATATTCTATTAGGTGTGTTCCTCAAGTTCATGGCGCATCAAGAAATGCATTAAGTCATGTCCAAGAATTGGTTGATATTGAAATTAACTCTGTCACAGACAATCCGATAATAATTGACGATAATACTGCTATATCTGGAGGAAACTTTCATGGTCAACCGCTTGCTATTGCAATTGATTATTTAAAAATTGCTGCTGCTGAAATAGGAAATATTTCAGACAGAAGAAGTTATTTACTTTTAGAAGGACTTCATGGTTTACCAGCAATGCTTACTGAAAATCCTGGATTAAATTCTGGTTTTATGATCACACAGTATACTACTGCAGCTCTAGTTTCAGAAAATAAGTCCCTCTGCTTTCCTTCCTCTGCAGATAGTATTCCAACTGGAATGGGTCAAGAAGATCATGTGTCTATGGGGAGTATATCAGGCAGAAAATGTCTTGAGGTAATAAATAATTTGGAGAAAATTCTTGCTATTGAATTATTACATTCAGCTCAAGCACTAGAATTTAGACGTCCAAATAAATTTTCTTTAGCTATTGAAAAAACACTTACTCTGGTTCGTAAAAATGTTAAAATTCTAAAACAAGATCGAGTCTTAAGTGATGATATTAATACAATAACAATATTAATCGAAGATCAAGCCTTTAATGTATACCCAGAATTATGACATTTAAAGAAGATATTCTACAAGGAATCCCGAAACAACTTCCTAGTCTGAAATTATTGGATTCTAGTATAAATCCAGCGCCCAAAAGAAAACAAATATTAAGTTTAAAAGACAAGAAACTAGCTATTAGAAATGCGTTAAGATATTTTCCTAAAAAATGGCACTATGAACTTAGTTTAGATTTCGCAAAAGAATTAAACGAGTATGGAAGAATCTATATGATTAGATTTAAACCAAAATATTCAATTCATGCGCGACCATTGAATGAATATCCTGCAAAAATTAATGAGGCTAAATCAATTATGTTAATGATTCAAAACAACTTGGATATAAATGTAGCTCAACATCCTCAGGAACTAATAACTTATGGAGGAAATGGTGCTGTATTTCAAAATTGGGCTCAATATTTATTGACTATGAAATATTTGGCTACCATGAACAAAAACCAAACACTTCATCTTTATTCTGGCCACCCAATGGGGTTATTTCCCTCATCAAAAAAATCTCCAAGACTTGTAATTACAAATGGAATGATGATTCCTAACTATTCCAAACCTGATGACTTGGAAAAGTTTAGTGCACTAGGAGTCACGCAATTTGGCCAAATGACCGCAGGTTCATTTATGTATATTGGTCCACAAGGAATAGTTCATGGAACAACAATTACTTTAATGAACGCTTTTAGGAAAGTTTTAAAAGAAAAGGAATCTGTAAAAGGAAAAATATTTCTTACATCAGGCCTAGGGGGAATGAGTGGTGCTCAACCAAAGGCTGCAAATATTGTTGGTTGCATCTCAATAACTGTCGAGGTTAACTTTTCTGCTGCTAAAAAAAGACATGATCAAGGTTGGGTTGATGTTCTTATATCAGACATTGACAAACTAATTATTTTCGTTAGGAATGCCCAAAAAGTGAAAAAAACTATTTCTGTTGCTTTTATCGGTAATATTGTAGAGGTCTGGGAAGCCTTTTTAGAATCAGACATAAAAGTAACCATTGGTTCAGATCAAACTTCACTTCATAATCCATGGTCTGGAGGATATTATCCAATGGGGATTAGCTATGAAAAAGCAAATACAATGTTAAAAGAAGAGCCTTTATTATTTAAAAAAAAGGTTCAAGAGTCTCTAAGGCGTCATTCAAAGGTGATAAAACTTCATGTTCAAAAAGGAACTTATTTTTTCGATTATGGAAATGCATTCCTTCTAGAAGCTTCTCGTGCAGGAGGAGAAGTTTTGAATGAGGATGAAACAGATTTTTGCTATCCTTCTTATGTTCAGGATATTTTAGGTCCAATTTGCTTTGATTATGGTTTTGGACCATTTAGATGGGTATGTGCATCTGGTGATCCTAAGGATCTTAAAGCAACTGATCAAATTGCCAAAAATGTATTGTTGACATTAAAACAAAATGCTCCTAAGGAAATTCAAGGTCAATTAGATGATAATATTAAATGGATTGAAGATGCTCAAAAGAATAAAATGGTTGTCGGATCTCAGGCAAGGATTTTATATGCTGATTCTCAGGGTCGAATTGAAATTGCAAAAGCTTTTAATTCTGCTATTTCAGAAGGTAAAATAGGTCCTATTATTCTTGGTAGAGATCACCATGACGTTAGTGGAACAGATTCTCCCTACAGAGAAACGTCTAATATTTATGATGGAAGTAAATTTACAGCCGACATGGCAATTCATAATGTGATAGGGGATAGTTTTAGGGGGGCAACCTGGGTTTCAATCCACAACGGAGGTGGAGTTGGTTGGGGTGAGGTTATAAATGGAGGTTTTGGAATGCTACTTGATGGCTCTAAAAATTCTGAAAAAAGATTAAAAAAAATGCTATTTTTTGATGTTAATAATGGTATTGCTAGAAGAAGTTGGGCTAGAAATAAACCTGCGATTTTTGCAATAAAAAAAGAGATGGATCGATCTAAAAACCTGAATATAATAGTTCCTGAGCTAGTTGATAACAAAATAATCGATTCTCTATTTAAATGAAAACTCTTTTTATAAATATTAAAAGTTTGCTTCAAACTTTAAGTGAAACTAAAACTTTACTAAAGGGTTCTGAAATGAAAGAGCTCTCTCAAATAAATAATGCATATTTATTGATAAATAACGATAAGATTATTGACTTTGGTCAAATGGAATATTGTCCTAAGTTTAAGGTAGATAAAGTTATGGATGTTGAAGGAAAGTTTGTCTTACCAACATGGTGTGACTCTCACACTCACATAGTTTATTCTGGTTCAAGAGAAAAAGAATTTATTGATAGGGTTTCAGGATCTACTTATGAAGAAATAGCTAAAAAAGGTGGTGGTATTTTAAACTCTGCGAAAAGACTAAAAAATACTTCTTTTGAGCAATTGTATGACGAAAGCTCTAAACGACTTGTAGAGGTAATCAAACTAGGAACAGGTGCAATAGAAATAAAATCAGGTTATGGTCTTGAGCTTACAGAGGAACTGAAAATGCTCGAAGTTATTAAAAAACTAAAGCAGAACTTTGATGTATCAATTCAATCAACATTTTTGGCAGCTCATGCAGTTCCAAGTGAATATAAAAATAAAAAGGGAGAGTATCTTAATCAAATAGTAAATGAGTGGATTCCTGAAGTTTCAAGAAAAAAACTTGCAAAATATATTGATGTTTTTTGTGAAAAAGGATATTTCGAAATTGATGAAAGCAGATTAGTTATTGAAGCAGGAAAAAAATATGGTTTAATCCCTAAAATTCATGTTAATCAGTTTAATTCTTTTGGGGGTGTTGCTCTTTGTGATGAAATGGACGCTCTTACAATTGATCACCTTGAGGTACTAACTGATAAAGATTTAGAAATCCTTAAAAAAAGCAATACTATTCCAGTCGCATTACCTAATTGTTCTTTTTTTCTGAATATCCCATATACTCCAGCAAGAAAAATAATTGATCAAAATATTCCACTAGTTTTAGCTTCCGACTTTAATCCAGGTTCAGCTCCCTCAGGAAATATGAATTTTATTATTTCTTTAGCTTGCACCAAAATGGGAATGTCTCCAGAGGAATCTATAAATGCTGCTACTATTAACGGAGCTTATGCAATGGGCTTATCAAATGATCTAGGTAGCATAACTATTGGTAAAAAAGCAAACTTCATTTTAACTAAAGTTATTCCATCATATTCAATGATTCCTTATGCTTTTGGCTCAAACTTAATAGAGGATGTTTATATTAAAGGGAAATCTATCAATAATCAATGAACAAATTAGATCAGTATTATTGTGCTCCATCTAAAAAAATGTGGAAAGGTCGTTTGTCATCAAATGATTCTCCTAATGAATACTGGCATGAACAAATAATTTTAAAACCCATTGATCTCATGCCTTTAATACCATCTAAAGACATAGGTATTTTAGGTTATCAATGTGATGAAGGAGTAAAAAGAAATTGTGGAAGACCAGGGTCAATAGACGGTCCTAACGCAATTAGAAAACAATTAGGAAAATTATCTTGGCATTCAAAAAAGAAGGTTTTTGACTATGGTGATATAATATGCCACCAAAATAATATGGAAATTGCACAAAAGGTTTATTCAGATATCGTAAAAGAGATTATTAAATCTGGTCAATTAAGTATTGGGATTGGAGGAGGGCATGATCTTGCATACGGACATTTTTGTGGTATTCGAAATGCCATTAAAAACTCTAAAATTGGAATCATAAATTTTGATGCACACTTTGATTTAAGAAAACCCTTGCAAAGCTCAAATTCAGGTACTCCTTTTTATCAAATATTAAAAGAATTTAATGATCAAGTTAATTATTTACCAATTGGTATTCAAAAATTTTCAAACCCAAGATCATTATATAAAATTGCTTCTGAATTAAAAATTGATCATATACCAATTGAAGATTGTACTCTAAACAACATAAAAAATGTATTTACTACAATTGATGATTTTATTCAAAAATCAGATTCAATTTATTTAAGTATAGACTTAGATGGTTTTGCAGCACATCATGCTCCTGGTGTTAGTGCACCCGGACCCTTTGGATTCTCAGTAAAATTTTTTAGAGTTTTATTTGAGCATATATTAAAAACAAATAAAGTAGTCGCTATAGATATTGTAGAGCTAAATCCAATCTATGATACTGACTCAATAACTGCTAAATTAGCATCTCAAATTATTGCTATAGCAGTCTCAAAATAATCAAAAATGAAAAAAGTAATATTGCGATATTTTTTAGAATTTTGTGTTATAATTATGGGGATTTCTATCTCTTTCTATATTGAAAAACAAAATGCTTTAGATTATAAGAAAAAATTAAAAAATCAATCATTAAATAAATTAATTATAAATATTAATCAAGATTTAGGTGACAGTAATTTTAACTTTAAACAGCATCTGAAAGCCTCATTAGCAGGTCAAATAATTTTAGAAAGAGGAGAAGAACTACATAAAACAAATAAAGATTCTTTAGGGTATTATTTAACAGTAGCAGCTATAATAAATACGGCTCTGGTTGATAACCAAGAAGAATATAATGCATTAAAAAATTCAGGCTTAATTGAGTTAATTGACAATGACACTCTTGTATCCTATTTACAAGATAAATATTCACGCCATAATTTTTATAAAACATTAGAATCAATGATTACTGATCTATCCAACAAGGCTTCTAATATAGTATATGATAAGGTGACTTTGAAAAATAAAAAGAAACTTGAAGGTCAACCCATTTATTGGTCACCATACAAGCAAAATTCAAGCTATTTATCAATTAAGGATATTAATTTAATATATCATAAAAGAGGTTTTCATGAATATTATGCAAAAGCAATCAAATTAAGTATTGAAAAGGATTCAATAATTATTTTAAAGCTAAAAAAAGAAATAAATTCTGATTAATTTAATTGTGATATTAAAAATATAGATGTGTTAAATTCTATTTATATCTTTATAAAAAGATAAATATTTAATACATGAGAAAATTAACATTCTACTTTCTAATCTTTATAACTTATTTTTCTTTTAGTCAGGGAATTGAAAGAGTAAACAGTCCTGAGCATTTAAAAAATAATAGTCCGTTTTCAGAAGCAAGTATCGTTAACGGTGTAATCTATCTTTCTGGAGAAATTGGGACTCTCCCCAATGGGGAATTAATTGAAGGAGGTATCACAGCTGAGACAAGACAAATTCTTACAAATATTAAGAATACATTAAATAAAATTGGAGCATCAATGGATGATGTTTTTAAATGCACTTGTATGCTTTCTGACATATCAGAGTGGGGAGAAATGAGTGCTGAATATATTAAACATTTTAAAAAAGATAAGCTACCGGCTAGAAGTGCTTTTGCGGGGAGTGGGCTAGCTCTAAATGCAAAATTAGAAATAGAATGTATGGCTTTAAAAAACTGAAAAATGAAATTCATTCCTACACTTTTTACAATATTATTTACACTAGGCTGTTCAGAAATGCCAACTAATAATAAAAATCTCACTTTTCAAGGTAATCATCTAGCGGTGATGGTTAATAATCTTGATAAGACAGGGGATTTTTATTCAAAAATTTTAAAAATTGAAGAAATTGATATTGAATCAACCGGTCTTTCTCATCGATGGTTTAAATTAGAAGACGGATTTGAGCTACATCTTGTTGGTAGTAAAGAAATACTACCTAAAAAAAATCAAAACAATCATTTAGCAGTTCAAACTGATGACATAAATGCTATTGTAGTTCACTTACAAAAAGAAAAAATTGAATTCTCTGATTGGCTTGGAAAAAGAAATAAAGTACAAGAAAGGTTTGATGGTGTTTTACAGATTTATTTAGAAGATCCTGAAGGTAACTGGATTGAAATAAATCAAAAAAGCAAATGAAAATAATAGATAATGATTTAAAAAAATTAGTATTAATTTCTAATTTGATTATAATATTTTTTTATAGTTTTTATTTGCTTAATTGGGAGCCAACTATAGTAGGTATTTTTAGAGAAATTTTAATTATACCCGTCTTTTTATTACACTTTTTTTTAACTCTTTACACAATATTTAAGCTACTAACTAATAAAATTAAAATGGACTTTTATTATATGATTCATTTGGTTTTAACTTTTTTACTTGTATTTTCTTTTATTGGAAATAATTGAGATTAGCTCCTTAAAGATAATTAAGACCCAGTCTTTTTTTAATTTTTATTTAATTGGATTAACGTTTTTTATTTTTCTAATTTCATTAAACGAATAACCGGATAATCATACGTATTTTTACTTAAAATAAATTGTAATGAAAAAAATTGTTGCTTTTGGCGCTAGTTCCTCTAAAAAATCGATCAATAAAAAATTTGCCAATTATGCCGCTAGTCAAATTAAAGATTCAGAAGTTAATTTATTAGACCTTAATGATTTTGAAATGCCTATTTACAATATAGATTTTGAAAATGAGAATGGTATCCCTCCTCAAGCTTTTCAATTCAAAAAAGAACTAAGTTCTGCCGATGGGATTATAATTTCTTTTGCTGAACACAACGGAGCATATACATCTGCTTTCAAAAATATATTTGATTGGATTTCAAGAATTGAAAAAGTAGTTTGGTTTGATAAACCAATGTTTTTAATGGCTACTTCAGATGGTTCAAGGGGAGCAATTACTGTTCTAAAAATGGCACACAATAGAATTTCAAAAGGAGGTCAAATAGATATTCCTAGTTTCTCTCTTCCGGATTTTATTAAAAATTTTGATGCTGAATTAGGTATAACAAATGTTAATTTAAAAAATGAGTTTGATTCATGCATAAAATCATTTGAAAAAAAATTATGAGATGTCAATAGAAATCTACCCAACAAATAGCCAAGCAAAAGGCAACTTCAATGATGGAGAAATTCTTGAAAATAAACCAATTGGTTTTCCAAGTGATGGAGGACAATTAAAACCTTACTCAAATCTTTTCTATTGGGCACATGCTTGGACTAAATCTAAAAAAAGTACTATTGGTCTTCATCCTCATCAAGGATTTGAAATTTGCAGTTTTGTATTAAAAGGTCAAATAAATCATTATGACACAAAGCAAAAAAAATGGATTTCTTTAAATAAAGGGGATGTTCAAATAATTAGATCTGGAAGTGGAATTTCCCATGCTGAAGAGTTAATGGAAAATTCTGAAATTTTTCAAATTTGGTTTGATCCTGATTTATCAAAGACACTTAAAAAAGAAGCCACCTATGATGATTATAAGGATAACGATTTTGAGATAGTTAAATCTAAAAATAGTATACTAAAAATAATCAAAAGTTCTATTTCTAATATGAAAATGGATACTGACAACGTGACTATTAAAGAATACCTTATAAAAAAAGAGGCAAAAAATTTTAAGCTAGATATTTTAAATACTAAAATTCATTCTTTCTTAATTTTGGAGGGAGTAATTAAAATTAAAAAACATGAATATTCATCAGGAACTTTTTTTAAGGTGTCTAATACTGATAAACTTGAATTCGATATTAATTCTGATGTGAAGATTTTTGAAATCACAACTCCTCAAAAAACAAAATATAAAACATATGCAAGTACTATGGTTTAGAGTGCCAATAAGCCAAGCCTATAAATAATAATTGGAATGGCGCTCTTACTATTGCTAGTTCTCTTGTAATTCCTAATGCTTTTTGAGCTTCTGGACTTTCAATTAAATAAATGTTTGCTGGAAATACAGCAAATAAAAGAATTATCAACCCCCAAGCAGAATACTTTCTATATTTGGTTAATAATCCTAATCCAAAAATTATCTCAAAAAAACCACTTACATAAACTGCTTCAAACTTCCATTTAAAAAAAGGAGGTATAATAGATATAAAATAATCAGGATTAATAAAATGATCTATTCCTACGTTTGCATAGAAAAATGCCATCAGGAATAAAGTAGGTCTTTTTACATATTTCATTTTTTAAAAATAAACTTCTAATAATTAAATGTCTAATTATTAATCAAATAATATATTTAACTTATTCTTTTAAATTGGATATTTGTTGGAGCTATTATTTATATTTAACCACAAATAATTAAAAAATCAGATGAAAAAAACAATCTACATCGCCATTGCATTATTATTTATATGTAAAGTAGAGGCTCAAAAAAATAAAAATGGTGTTATCTATGATAAGCACCCAGCCTTGGAGCTAGTTAAAGAGTTTAATTTAGCATTTATTGGTGGTGATAATGAAAAGCTTGAATCTCTTGTCACGGAAGATTTTAAACTTTGGAACTCTATGAGCACAAACAAAGATCAAAAAGCAGCTAATCTTCAGGGACTTATAAAAAGATCTGCATATTGGAATGGTCGATTAAAAGGTTTTACAATTGAGTCTCGAGGTAAAGCTTATCCAGATGCTTTTGAATTTAAAGGTAATAAGCTATGGGTCTATACTTATGAAGTTTTGAAGGGAATTGATAAAGACAACGGTTTTAAAATAGAAACGCCTATAAACAGAAGTTATCTTTTTAATAAAAAAGGAAATAAAATTTCAGCAATTTTAGAGTCTTTTAACGAAGCTCACATTGAAAAATATAATAACTCTTTCAAAAAAAGAACAAATGGTAAAATTTGGAGAGATCATCCTTTTATTGGTTCTGTAAGAAGGTTAATGAATAATTTTGGTTTAGGTGAAGTTGATTTAGCTTATTCTGAATATACTCCAACTGCACGGATATATGATATTAATATACCTTATGGTGAATTCCAAACTCTTGAACAAAGAAGAGAATGGGAAAAGGAGATTTTTACAAATTTTGATCTAATTTCTGTAAATGAATCAGGGTACCCAGATTTATTGGAATATAATGGAGACGGAATGGAAGTCCTTTCTTGGTGGTCAATGGTATTTAAAGATAAGAGGTCAAAAGAAAATGTAAAAGTTTATTTGCATAGATCTGATACTCTGAATGATAAAGGACTGATAACTAGGTCCGTTGTTTATTATAACGGTAAATTATTGAACTAGAATCCACCAAATTCTTTTATTAAAAGACACAAAATCATGAATGCATAGATGATTATGACAAGGGAGGCTTCAGGTGAAAAATATTTTTTCATTTTAAGATTTTGAACATTAAAAATAATCTTTTATTACTGAAAACATGATGTTAAATCTCTTTTATTCAATACTTTCGTATAAATTATTATTAATATAAATATCTAAAATGAAAAAAATATTACTTATTGTGATTGCGTTGTTTGCAATTTCATGCCAAAACACACCTGATTTAACTCTATATAACACAAATAAAGAGATTGCTCAAAAGGTGATTAAAGCTTATGAAACTCAAGATATTGAATCATTCAAAACTTTACTTGATAAAAAAGTTGTTCACCAATCCCCCCAATATGGAGTTGGAGAAGTTGGCTATGACGAGGTCTTAAAACAAGCTGAATTTTATATGACTGGTTTTGAAAATGTATCTTTTACTGCTAGAGCATGGCTGCCTGGTGTTGACGAGACTACGTTAATAACTGATGGAAGTGTTCGAGTATACGGAACATGGAAAGGAAATAGTATAGCTTCAGGAAAAGAATTTTCATTAGACTCTTATCACTATTTTAATGCAACAGAAGGTAGAATTACTGAATCAGGAGATTATTTTGATGCAACAGGAATGGTTATGGCTACTATGGCTGATCCAGTTGTTGAAGAAGCTGCTGCTGAATAATTTACCTTATTATACTTAATCTAAAACCTCGCTGATAAGCGGGGTTTTTTTATTTAGTATATTTAAAAAATGGAAATCTTACTACAGGATTATTTTGGAATATATCCTTTAAGAATTGAGAGACTTAATGGATATGACAATATAAATTATCTGGTAAAAACCAATACCCATAAATACATATTCAAAACATATTCTAACATAGAAGTTTTAGAAGTATTAAAATCAGAAACAGAAGTCTTAAGCCATTTAAGTGAAGCTGAAGATTTTGATTCTCCTAAGCCTATAAAATTTTTGGATGGCAGTTATGTTAAAAAGATTGTCTGGAATGAAACTGAAATTATAATTCGTCTCGTCTCATTTGTAGAAGGAGATTTTATTGGCGAGCTTAATGTAAATGAAGACATAGTAAATTCTCTTGGTTTAATGTTAGGTAGATTAAACCTGAAATTACTTTCATGGAATAGCTATGTAATAAAGAGCAGAGAGTTTGAATGGAATTTAGATTCATTTTTAATATCTAAAAATTATATTAATCAAATCGAGAGTTTTGAAGATAGAAAGTTGGTTCAATATTTTTTTCAGCAATACGAAATTGAAGTTATTCCTTTAAATAGTAAGCTTAGAAAATCAATAATTCATAACGATGCAAATGAATGGAATTTACTTACTAAGAGGGGACTTACGTCTGGAATAATTGATTTTGGTGATATCTCCTATGCCGCTCTTATAAATGAATTAGCTATTGCAATTGTTTATATCTCATACAGGGATTCCAATTACTTAGATTGGGCAGAAAAACTTATAGCTTCGTATAATTCGATTATTCCTCTAAAAGAAATAGAGTTGAAGGTTCTTTATTATAAAATTTCTCTAAGACTCTGTGTAAGTGCTTGTAATTCAGCAAAGGCCAAAAAGGAAAATCCAAAGAATAAATATATAACTCACAGTGAGTCAAAAGTATCAAATATGCTTAAGAATTGGATTAAAATAAATCCATATCATGCAGAGGATCGTTTTAGAAAAGCGTGTGGTTTTAAAGCTTTGGAAACAAAAACAATATCTAGTTTAATTTCTAAAAGAAAAAAGTTTTTTAGCTCAAATATTTCTTTAAGTTATAGTCACCCTATTTATTTTAGAAAAGCCGCATTTCAATATATGTATGATGAAAAGGGAAATACATTTTTGGACGCCTATAACAACATTCCTCATGTTGGACATTGTCACCCAAAAACAATTTTAAAAGGAATTAATCAGATTACAAAACTAAATACTAATACTCGATATTTATATGACTCCCTTTATGATTATTCAGAAAAATTAATTTCAAAATTTCCTGAGAGTTTAAATAAAGTGTTTTTTGTTAACTCTGGAAGTGAAGCCTCTGATTTAGCAATCAGAATAGCTAAGTGGTATACTAAAAAAAGTAAATTAATGGTGATTCAACATGGGTATCACGGACACACTCAAACAGGTATAGAAATAAGTGATTATAAGTTTAATGATTCAAAAGGAATTGGACAACAAAAACATATTTTGAAAATCCCTCTCCCAAATCATAATAAAGAAATAATTTCTACTGATGAAAAAATTATTGGGTTTGATAATCAATTAGATTTAAATAAAAATCAAATTGCTCTTTTTATAAGTGAAACTATTTTAGGGTGTGCAGGTCAAATTCCTCTTCCCAAAAATTTTTTAAAAAATGTTTATTCTAAAATAAGAAACCAAGGAGGAGTTTGCATTGCAGATGAAGTTCAAACTGGATTTGGAAGAACTGGAAAGAATTTTTGGGCTTTTGAAAATCAAGGTGTTGTTCCTGACATAGTTATTCTAGGCAAATCAATGGCTAACGGCCATCCAATGGGAGCTGTAGTAGTTTCAAAAAAAATAAGTGATTCTTTTGGAGAAAGTGTTGAGTTTTTTAGCTCATTTGGAGGTAATCCGGTTTCTTGTGAAATAGCAAATAGTGTTTTAGATATTATAAATGAAGAACAATTACAGCAAAATTCATTGGAGATTGGAAATTATTATGAAATCAAATTAAAAGAACTAAAAGAAGGTTTTAATTTTATTGGTGAAATAAGGGGGCAAGGTCTATTTTTGGGTATTGAAATTTTAACTTTAAATGGAAATCCAAATCCGGATTTTGCTCAAAAGATTAAAAATAGTCTAAGAGATAAATTCATTTTAGTTGGAACAGATGGTGAATTCAATAATATTATTAAAACTAAGCCTCCACTATGTTTTAGTAAGCAAAATGTTGACTCTGTTGTTTCTGAACTATATGATATCCTAAAAGATCATCAATAAAATCTTTCAATTTTGTCTTCAAATAGACTTGGAATCCTTTGTTTAATTTCTCCTGAATAATTTCCCATATAAAAAAATCCAAGGCACTTTTCTCCCTTAACTAAAGAAATATGATCTCCAAAATAATTCATTAAGTTAGGTGAACTCCAGTATGAGCCAATTCCTAAACTACTTGCCATAAGCCACATATTTTGAACTGCCATCGATACTGAAGCTAATTCTTCCCACTCAGGGATAGACTCTTTTGGATCTCTCTGCATGCAAATAGCTATTACAATTGAAGATTTAGTAAATTTTTGTTTTATTTTATCAAATCTAAATTTAGAGAAACTCTCAGTTGTACTTTTATATTTATCAGCAAGAAAATTGCCTAATTTTTCTTTAGAATCTTCTTTAAATACTTTAAACCTCCAAGGTTCTGTTTTTTTGTGAGTGGGAGCAAAATTTGCCGCCTCTAAGATTTTATTTAATTTAATTTCATCAATTGTACTATTATCAAATTGGTTTGGCATAATTGAACGCCTACTCTTAATAATGTCAAATAATTTCATTTATAAGAATATTTTAAGAAATATGGTTTTTAACCCAGTTAAGACTTTCATCTAGATTAGAAAATATTTGATCTTTTGGAATTAAATCAGGAATAACGTCGATTCTTTCTAACATATATAATGGCTGCTCAACTAGATTTACCAATAAAACTTTTTTATCAGAAGAAACTAAATCAATAAGAACATCTTCCATTGCATATAGACCTGATTGATCTATGTAAGGCATTTTTTCGAGACGAATTATAATGATTTTTGCATCCTCAGGAATTTGTTTAGCAAGTTGCTGGAAATCAGATGTAGATCCAAAAAAAAGTGGGCCATCAATATGCTTTATAAATACTTTTTCTGGAATATTTATTTCATCATCCCAAGCAGCTTCTTCAAGGGGAGTAATTGATGACTTTTCCGCTGTTAGATCTCCAATTTTTTTCATAAACATTAAAGATGCAATTATGAGTCCAATCCCAACAGCATAAACTAAATTCCAGACAGATGATAAAATTAAAACAATAAGCATAATAATAACCTCTGTTCTTGGCATATAAGGGATAGCTTTTAATCCTTTATAATCTATCACACCGAATCCAACAGTTATAAGAATTCCAGCCAAAACAGCTGCTGGTATTAAAGAAGCTATAGGGCCTAAGGCCAATAATATTATAAGCAACATTATTCCAGCTACCATTCCGGATATTCTTGTCTTCCCTCCTGCATTTATATTTACTACTGTTCTTATTGTTGCTCCTGCACCAGGAATCCCCCCAAAAATTGCTCCAATAGTATTTCCAATTCCTTGACCAATCAATTCTTTATTTGGTTTATGCTTTGTTTTTGTCATATTATCAGCCACCACAGATGTAAGTAATGAATCAATAGCTCCTAATAAAGCAAGTGTTAGTGCGGTGAAAATATATGGTGTTATACTTAATAAACTAAACTCAGTAAAAATAGATAGATTAGGGATAGGGAGTCCACTTGGTATAGTCTCTATTGCTCTATAATCCAAATTAAATCCTACTGCAATTGCTGACATAACTAAAAGAGCGACAAGAGTGCTAGGTATTGCTTTAGTAATTAATTTAAAACCATAAATAATTATAATTGTTCCAAGTGCCAACAAAAGCTCTAAAATATTAATATTTGAAAGGGAATTACTTAAGAATTTAAGAGATCCGACTACACCCGAAGATTCAGAACCAGCAATTGCTCTCGATTCTTTTAAAATATCTTGATCAGATATATTTTGAGTTTTCTGAATCGTTTCTGTTATTTCCTCTAACATAAATGTTGATCCCTTGAGATCTTCGTCAATAATACTATTAAATATTTTATCTTCTGCAATTGGCTTAAATCTTGCTACAAAATCTGGATCCTCTGAAGGATAATATCCAACTGCGGGAGCAATTTGTGTTATTATAATTATAACTCCAATAGCCGTCATAAATCCAGAAACAACTGGATATGGGATATATTTGATGTATTTTCCAAAGCCCACAACTCCAAGACATATCTGCATTAACCCAGATAATATAAAAATAGTTAAAATTGCAGGTAAAGCTTTAGATACATCACCATCATTAATTGCAATTAACCCTCCGATAACAACCATGCTTACAGCAGTCATAGGGGCGGTTGGTCCTGAAATTTGGGTTTCTGTACCTCCAAAAAGAGCTGCAAAGAAACTAACAAAAATTGCTCCATATAATCCAGCACTTGGTCCTAAACCTGAACTAACTCCAAACGCTAAAGCAAGGGGAAGTGCAACAATTCCAGCAGTTAGCCCTCCAAAAAAATCACCTTTTAAATTTGAGAAATTTAATCCAAATTTTTTCATGTTGTTTTATTATTAACTTATGTTATAATTAACCAGGAAAGGGAAACGATGAATGATGAAGGTCAATTTTTAAATTCCCATTTATCAGCTTATATCCAAATGTATATTCAACTTTAGCTTCATTTCCATCTAAATCAGTAAAAAAATAATTTCCCATAGCTATTGCTCGGTTGTCTTCCAAAATAATACCTGCATTTTCAAATCTCACTTTCGTCCATGGTTGAATAGCAAACCCTTTATCTTCTGAACACTTTCGATCATCACCTGCAATAAAATAGGACAGTGCTTCTGATTTAGAGGGTCTAAACTGCTCAACGGCGCACTTTGTAGGTTTAAATAAAACAGTATTTGTTTCAAAAGCATAACTGTCATCAAGAAAAAGTTTACAAAATATCTCACATTCACTTCTATCGTTTTTAAGTGATCCGATTTTTACAACTCCGTTACCCCATTTTTCTTGGATGTCTTCAACTTGTTTTTTTGTTATCATCACGTTTTAAACTTATTTACAATAATAAAAAACTTATATATTTTACGAATACTAAACTCCAAAAAATAACTTATTTTTAACTAATCTAAATATATAATACCAATTAAAGTCTATTTATATTGGTTCTAACTGAAATCAAATCTAATTTTGAGTAATTAAATTTATATATTATGTCTATAAGAATCGGAAATAGCTGTTCTAATTGCGAAAACTTTCAATCAAACAATGTATGTAATGTTCACATGGTGTCTGTCAACCCTGCATATACATGTAACAGTTTTAATATGAAAGCCTCAATTAAGAATGATCCCAGTTGCGTTACATGTATTCGATACGAAGCCCCTACTTGTGAAAATCCCAAAAAAGCGGCTCCTAAAATGTCATGTTCTCATTGGGCTCCACAGAGCGCAGTAGCATAATTCAATTTATTTGTTTTAAAATAACAATCCATTACGTATTGTTATCCTAGTCATCTTTACGACATTGTAATTCAATCCATTCCTGTGCATTTTTGTGGCCAAGTTTAGCAGCAATATTCCAATTGTAACATGCAGCTTTAAAATTTTCTAAAAACTCATAGGCTATTCCTCTTTCTGCATAAGCATCTCTATAATCAGATCTAATTTCAATAACCTTAGAATAATCAGATATTGCTCCTTCAAAATCTTTTAAGTCTATTTTGGAAATAGCTCTCAACATATATATTCTTGGATAATTATTATCTATTTCTATAGCCTTTGAAAAATCGAACACAGCTTCTTTTAGACTTAATATTTTATCTTTAAGAATTCCTCGATTTATATATGAATTGATATCATTTGGATTTAATCTAATTGCATAAGTATAATCTGATATAGCTTCCTTATTTTTTCCAATCAAACTATACGCGTTACCCCTATTATAGTATGCTTTAGCGTATTTAGGTCTTAATTTTATGGCAGTAGTGTAATCTAAAATTGCAGATTTATACTCTTTTAATTTATAAAATGAAATTCCTCTGTTTATATACCCTTTAGTTAAATTCGAGTCTATTTCTAAAGTTTTGTTATAATCTTTTATAGCACCTTCATAATCTTTTAAAATATCTTTTAAAATTCCACGATTTAGATATGCCTCTTTATAATCAGGATTTTTATTAATTGCAATACTAAAGTCAGTTAAAGCTCCTTGTATATCATTTAAATCTTTTTTTATTAAAGCTATATTATAATATGCATCCCAATTGTTAGGGTTATTATCAAGAACTTTTTCAAAATCTGATATTGCACCCTTTAAATCATTTAAATCATATTTTCGTATTGCACTATCATATAAAATATCTTCCTCATTTTGGCTTAAAGATGAAAAATGAGCAAAAAGTAAAATTATAAAGAGTTTTTTCATATCAAGATCAATTTAATTAACCAAGTAAGAGTTAATTTAGACAATATTTGCAAACGTTTTGCATAAAAGGCCCCGTAGTTCAAAGGATAGAACAAAAGTTTCCTAAACTTTAGATACAGGTTCGATTCCTGTCGGGGCTACTAAATATAAAACCAGGCATATTTTAATAAAACCTGGTTTATATTATTATTGACTATATTTTCTATTTATTTGCTAAGTGTTTTTCAATCTGAACTTGCATTCCACTTACATCCATCCAGTCTGATAAATCTGCAATTTTTCCATCAGAGTTAAAATTCAAAACTCCGTAATACTTGTTAAAAACTTTAGCTCCTGACTCAGTATGAATTCCTGACCAGGTTCCATAGACTCTCATTCCAAGTGGACTAGACGTTGCTCCTTCATCTCCTTTTCCAGATGAAAATGCTGAACCAGCCCAGTATGCAGGAGCATTAGGGTTTACTAATCCCTCACCTTCAGAAAAGGTTATATCATCAAATTGATCAAAATAAAGTTGAAATTGAGATTTAACGTCATCATAACCAAGTATCTTGTTTTCATTATATGCTGGAGGGCTCCATTTTAGTGAGTCAGCCATTAATGCCATTAAATCTTCTACATTTTCTTCATTAAATGCTTTTCGATAAGCATTATAAGTTTCAATTTGTTTTTCAAAAGTTGATTGGTCTTCAGACGAGGGGTTTGTAATTTCAACTTTGGTTTCAACCTTAGTATTACAAGAAATTAAAATTAAAGAGACCAATGATAATAGACTAAATATTTTTTTCATTTTTAATATGTTTTTATTTATGGCAAAATTACAAAAATTTAGGAACTGATAATTATATTCCTTTCAATCAGTTGATTATCTCTTAAATTTTATGATTGTTTTTTACAATTAAAGTGTTAAATTTAAAAAAATGAAAAAATGAAAAATATTTATTTAACTCTATTGATTTTTTCTATATCAATAAGCTCGATTGCTCAAACAACATATTGGACTTCTTATAATTTTTCTGTGGCTTCAGAAAACGAGGGAACTGTTTATAAAATAATGGATGAGCATTTTAAAAATAATCCTGTAGAGGGAGTGACAGTTTACTTATATGAAAATCATATTAGTGATTCAGGAAACAACTATACTCACAATGTAATATTGTCAGGAAGTAAAGAAGCTATGGCTGCAAATTATGATTCCCCAAAAAATAAAGCTTTTGAATTATTCCAGTCTAAAATTGGATATTTTATAGAACCTCACAGTTCTTCAATGGGAAATAGAACATCCGCCTTCAATAATGGGAATAAACCCATTCAAAAATATTATTTTATTGATGCTGACAATTCATCTAAATTATCTGCTGCATTTGTTAACTACGGAAAATATAGGCCAAAAAATCATCAAGCTCTATTTGGATCAATAACTTCTGGTGTTTCTCCTGCAGGAGAATCAAACTGGATAATAATTGGTTTTGACAGCTTTAAAGATGCTCTGGAACAAAGTGACTATAGAATAAATAATAAAAATGCTCAACAAGCATGGGATAAATATTTAGATGACGGATTCTCTGGTGAAACTAAAATTGTTCGCTCTGGATTAAGAATCATGTTAGGAAAATGGTAATTAAAAAGTTTAAAATCATAAAAGGCGTCTACTTAATAGGTACTTTTTTTGATTATTTTAATTTTTATTTTCATAAACTTGAAAATTGATTTTTTTTTTAAAACTTATGATTTCTAGGCTATTCTTCCAAAAAAGGTTTTTCTAGATTGTTCTGATAGGGCTAAACCTTTCTGGTTATTATAATTAAAAGTTGCCAATATTCTCTCTCCATCCAAAACATCAGTTACTCTGTGCAATGATTTATTTCCTTTAAAAATCATCAAATCCCCTTCACTAGCTGATTGAATATTTGGAGGAATTTTATCATCAAGTATATCTTCAATCATTTGATAGTTTTCTGTTCCATCTTTTTTATAACGCATATTGGTAAAGTACTGGTATATACCACCTTTACTACAATTCTTGATTAATAAAGTTATAGTGAAATCGGAGTTATCAAAGTGCCAGCCAAGTGCATCTCCAGGATCATAATAGTTGATGTTTACACTTGATAAATTGTCACTATATGAATAAAGGTTAGATACCCCCAAAAGATCACAAAAAAAACTTTTAATTTTAACTGAGTTATAAATTTGCATTAGAAATGATTGCTCTGGGATAAAGTCATTTGCTATACATTTTTTAGTGGTCTTCATTATTCTATTTCTAGCACTTTTTATGGGGTATGATAAATCTCTAGGTTTAACATAGACATTGTATTCTGAAGCGCTTTTAAAAGACTGTGATTTTAACCTGACAGCTTCATCAACCATTGAATTAAGAATTTTTTTAGATATAAAATCTGTTAAAACCAGTATACCTTTTTCATTTAAAGTTTTTTGATAAGTATTGGTAGATTTAAAAAAATTATCATTGTACTTTGAAGAAAGGATATCATTTAGATTGTCCATTATTATTAATATTTGGTAATTTGAAAGTTACAAAAACCTGAATTAATTATTACATTTAATAAAACTTGAAAAATGAGAAGAACACCAATTGAAGTTTTTAGTGAATGGGCTGAAAAAGGAAAGGATATAGGAATGGAAAACGGACACGATGCCTCAGTTAATAATATGCTAGATTTTGCAACTAAAAACTTGAAAAAGTATAGTTTTATTGATGCTGGATGTGGAAATGGTTGGGTTGTACGAAATGTTTCTAATTTTCCTCATTGTTCAAAAGCGATCGGAATTGATGGATCATTAAAGATGATAAAAAAAGCAAAAAAGCTTGATAAGTTTAATGATTATATATGTGAAGATTTAAATAATTGGATGCCAAAAAACAAAGTAGATTTAGTTCATTCTATGGAAGTTTTTTACTATTTCAAAAATCCTGATAGATTAATAAATCATGTTTATTCTAATTGGTTAAAAAATAATTCAAGATTAATTATTGGAATAGATTATTATTTTGAAAATACTGTTTCACATTCTTGGCCAGATGATTGTGGGGTTTCAATTATGAAGCTCTTTTCAGAAAATGAATGGAGAGGATTCTTTAAAAAAGCTGGCTTTAAAGAAGTTGCCTCCTGGAGATTTGGTCAAAAAGAAAACTGGACTGGAACTCTTATTATTACTGGAATTAAAAAACTAAAATTATGAATAACTGGAAACCAAAAAACAACAAGCTTACAAAAGAATTTATTTTTAAAGATTTTAATGAGGCTCTAGCCTTCATAAACAAAATAGCTTTTGAGGCAGAATTATTAAATCATCATCCAACTATTATTAATACATACAGCTCAGTTATTATTGAACTATGGACTCATTCTGAAAATAAAGTTACTGAGCTTGATTTCAAACTTAAAGAAAAAATAGATCTTGTTAGTGCATCATTCCTAGAATGAAAAATAAAATTAAGTCATTATTAATTTTATTTTCAATCCTTATAATTGACTGCTGCTCTAAGGGTCCTGATAATATTAAATATCTTGCTCTTGGGGACAGTTATACAATTGGAGAAAATGTTGAAATAAAAGATAGATGGCCAAATCAACTATCCCAGAGACTCGAAGAATCCTGCAATTACTCTGTTGAAACAAAAATAATTGCTAAAACAGGATATTCAAGTAATGAGTTAATCCAAAAAATTAATAAAACAATTATTAATAATGATTATGATTATGTCTCACTATTAATAGGAGTTAATAATCAATATAGAGGACTTGATATTAGTGTTTTTGAAGAAGAGTTAAATACTTTAATCGATAAATCCATAAACTTTGCAAATGGAAGGAGTAAAAGAGTTTTTGTTTTATCAATTCCAGATTGGGGAGTCACTCCTTATGCTGAGCTAAAAGAAATCGATTCAATTAGTTATGAAATTGATAGGTATAATAGATTAATCCAAAAAAATGTTTAGAAAAAGGAGTAAAGTTTTATTATATAACAGATATTTCAAGAAAAGTTAATTTAATCGATGGGCTTTTAGCTTCTGACGGACTCCATCCAAGTGCTTTGATGTATAACATGTGGGTTGATAAACTCTTCAATTTTTTTAATTAAATATTAAATGTTTAAAAAGCTTTTTTTTGGTTATTTATCTATTAGAAATAAAACTATGGTTAGGTTAATTTCCATTATTCTTATAGTTCTATCACCTATTTTTTACTATAAAACTATCGAAGGTGTTTTTCTCGAAGATATTATTGCAATGTTCTGGTATAGTATGAGTTTTGAGATTATCTATTTTTGGATATTTAGTCTTTTTATTGTTGTTTGTTTAAGCTACATTTACTTTAAAATATTAAACACTAAATGAAAAATACTTTCTTTCGTTCCGCCTTTACATTATTAATTCTACTTTTCATTGTCAAATGCTCTAAAGATTCTGATGCTACTGATGAGAACTCTGTCATTTCTAGTAGTTTAAATGAAAATGACATTGTTTTAGCTTTAGAAGTTCACAATGATGCAAGAGCAGAGGTTGGTGTTCCAAGTATCAGTTGGTCAAATAGTTTGTCTCAGGATGCCACTGAATGGGCTATAAAAATGGCCGAAAAAGACGAAATGTATCATTCCTCAAATGACAGTAGGACCAATCAAGGAGAAAATTTATACTATAGTTCTGGGATTTCTTTAAATCCAGGAGATCGAGCATCTACCTTATGGTACGATGAAATATCAGATTACACTTATGCAGAAATTGGATCTACCCTCAATGCAAATGTTATGATAGGTCATTATACACAAATGATATGGAGCACAACAACTGAAGTTGGTATGGGAAGGGCAGTTAGTTCCTCTGGAAAAGAATACGTTGTTGCAAGATATAGTCCTCCTGGAAACTGGATAGGTTCATTTCCGTATTAATATGATATAAATTATAACTAATCAAAATTAAAACATATAAAATATTATATATTTAATATGATATAATTTGTAACAAAAAATTATAACACCATAAAAAAATATAAAATCTTTATAGTGTTATAATTTATTATATATTTACATTAAAATATTAAGTGAGAGCAGCAAAATATATTAAAATTGAAGCCTCTGAACACAATATCTCAAAGCAAACAATAAAACATACTCCCGAGGGCATAAGATATTTAGAAGTAGTAGATAATTCTAATAGCAATATAGCTTTTGAGAAAAGAGAGTTTGGAAAAGCTATCCTAAAACTTGGATCCTCAGGTGAAATTGATACTCTAATAGTTAGCTCCATTAGTGATTTAGGAAAAAACGGTTTGAATATCTTAGAAACAATACAGAAATTGATTGAATTAAATATCAATGTGAAAGCTGATAAAGAAAAATTCGAAACAAAAAACACAGATGGCAGTAAAAACAACTCTTCCATTACTTTTGTTAATATGATGACTTCAATATATCAACATGAAGAAAATATAAAAATTGATAAACAAAGGCAAGGAATTTCTTCAGCAAAATTAAAAGGAACGTACAAAGAAAATGGTGGCAATAAGCCAAAATTAAGTTATGATGAATTTATTAATAAAGAAAAAAATAAAAATTGTCTTTTAAAGCTTCAAGATGGTGAGAGTATTCGCAAATCTGCCAAACTATCTGGTCTTTCCATTGGAACAGTTGTAAAAATTAAAAAACTTGCTGAAGCAAACGGAGACCTTTCTTAAATTGAAATCCTTTAACTAAACTCTGCTTTTGGATTTTCATCTTTTTGATACTTTATTATTTGAAATTGAATTTTGTCGTGAACATTTAAACCGTTCTATGTCAGTTTCCCTCATTTTTAAATGCTTAGTTTTTCTTCCCTGAACTCTTTCACGCCATAACCTGAAGCTCTTTGACTTTAATTCGTTTCGCATTAACTTAATTACCTCTTGTTCTTTTAATCCAAATTGAGATAGAATAGCATCAAAAGGGGTTCTGTCCTCCCAAGCCATTTCAATAATTCTATCTATTTTCTCAATAGGTAGATTTTTAAAGTCTTTTTTCATGCGAATTAAATACTATTTTACTATTCTAACCTCAGTTCTTCTATTTGTTGCCCTACCCTCAACCGTTTCATTTGTTTCTTTAGGCTCTTCTTCACCATAGCCTTTAGCAACTATTCTATTATCGTCAATGCCTTTCTCTACAAGGTATTTTTTAACTGAGTTTGATCTTTTTTGGGAAAGCCTCATGTTACTTTCATCACTTCCAACACTATCGGTATGTGATGCAAGTTCAATTCTTAGGAAGGAATTATTTAATAATTTATTATAAAGATTATCAAGCTCTTCTTTATCCCTAATTTGAATTTCTGCGCTGTTTGAGGAAAAATGGACATCCAACTCAATGATTTCAGCATAACCATTAAATACTTTGATTTGAAAAGTGTAATTCATAGTAAAATCATATTCCAAATCAGGAATTTTAATTTCTTTAAAAACAAATGAAGTATCAGCCTTGAAGATTTTAATATTATATTCTTGACCTTGATCAATAGAAATTTCACTTTTACCGTCTATATTAGTTATTAATTCCTTTGAAAAATTTAGCGAGTCAGAAACATTCCAAATTAACATCTTAGCATTTGCTTCCGGAATACTATCAAAGTCTGAGACTTGACTAATTAAAAGACATTTTCCTGAAGACACATCTTGAGAATGGGTTAAATTTAAAGTGAAAAGGAAAAAAATTAAAACTGTAATTCTCATTTTTTGCCTTAAAAGTAGTTTAATTTTTAATAAGATATGAAACTCCGGATGAAACTATCCCAATAAGAAATAACAACTCTTTATTTTCGATTAAAAAGTCAAATAGTGACAAAATAATACTTGTTATTATAAGAAAAATTCCAATATTTTTAAGAATATGTTTCATAAATTGATAAGAGTCTATGTAAAGTATAAAACATCAGAATTTAATAGTGACAAAGATTCTATAAATAAAGTATACGGCTACTATTGTCCATATTATCCATCTATTTTTAATATACCATTTCATTGAATCTATTTACTTAGAATTGTTATCAATTTTTAATATTACCCCCAACAAAATCAAAACTGCACAAACAAGTGAACCTATAAACAAAAAATGATTTGAAGTGCTGTTGGGTGACAAAAACTCTTCACCCATTAAATTATCAATAAAAAAAATAAAAACCCCCAAGGGAATCAAAATTAATAACAAGCCCCAATTACTTTGAAATAAATTTTTCATAAAAAGAAGTTACAAAATATTGTTTAAAGCATAAAAAATATTTCTTCTCATTTTATCTAAAAACTTTAGAATTTAAGATCCTTTTTAACCTTGTTAAAATTAATTAATTAGATTTGGTTCAAATTAAACTTGAATGCTAGATCTTTCAATCTTAAAACAAAAATATAAGTATTATCTATTAAAGTTTTTACCCAAAGGGTTTTTAATATCTCTTGAACTAATAAATAATTTAAAATACAAGCTTAGAAGCAGATCGATGGATAGGACCGTTTTTAAGGAAGTTTGGTTAACGAATATTTATAATAAAAATGGGGTTTTTGTAGAAGAAGGTGATTTAGTAATAGATGTTGGAGCTCATGTTGGAATATTTAGCACCTATGCTTGTGAATTAAATAAATCTAGTAAAGTATATTCTTTTGAGCCTTCAAAAGAAAACTTTGAGAGGCTTAAAAGCCATAAAAAGTTGAATAAAAAGTCCAATCTGAATATATATAATTTGGGAGTAGCTGGTGATAACGGCAAAAGAACTTTTTCTCTTCATAGTAAAAATAGTGGAGGACATTCTTTACACACAAATAAAAACTCTAAAAATAAAATAGAAATTGAAACCGTTCGACTAAGTGATTTTTGTAAAAAAGAAAAAATTGAAACTATTGATTTTTTGAAAATTGATTGTGAAGGATCTGAATTTGAAATACTTAAATCAGATGAAAAACTTTTGAAAAGAGTAAATAAAATTATTTTAGAATGTCATCCATTTGAGAATAATACTGCTTCTTTTATTATTAATTTATTAAAAAAATACAACTTTAAAGTTATCAAAGAAAGCGAGGAAGTTGCTGATGATAGATTACAAATGATTTATGCAATTAAAAATAAAATATAATTTTTAATTTTAATAAAAACTAAATTTATTCTGAGTTTAATAGTTTTAAAGACTTGTTCTAGTTTTTGCTCAAAAAATTATTTTACAATATTAAACAACTATTAAAAAATTACATGGCTATTTATAATTAATTTTAACTACTAAATATCA
>MDSY01034495.1_pt1 | contig 25388 bp, 27 predicted proteins | sample 811131 | NCBI WGS metagenome assembly MDSY01 (sample SAMN05326643, study PRJNA326480) | marine metagenome | isolation source: seawater | place: Atlantic Ocean: South West | collected 2010
AAGTATTAAAAATATTAAAGAAGCAAATAAAGAAGATTTAATGACTGTTAAGGGTATTAATGACAAAATAGCAGAATTAATTAAACAAGAATTAAATTAATGGTAACTTTTATTAACTTATTAACATTTTCAAGAATTGTGCTTGGAGCAGTTATTTTTTTGTTATTAATGTCTGATGGCTATTTACTAGCACTCATTTTATTTTTTATAGCCAGTATCACAGATTTTTTTGATGGCTATTTAGCTAGAAAATATGATGCTGTTTCAGAGTTAGGAGAGGTGCTAGACCCCATAGCAGATAAAATTCTAATTGTTTTTGTATTATTTGGCTTGGCCGTTAACTTAGATAGTTATCTAGTTGCTTTTATAGGCGCTTTAATCATAACTAGGGAAATATGGGTCGGCGCTCTTAGAGATTTGAATGCAAGAAATAATAGAAGCAGTGCTACTAAAGTAACCTTCTTAGCAAAAATAAAAACCACAATTCAATTATTTACACTTAGTATCTACCTGTTGGCACTTGTTATTAATAATATGTTGCTTATAGTTATTGCAGATATTTTTCTAATTATTTCTTTGCTTGTAACTATATATACTGGGTATATATATACACTGAATAGTTTCAAGAATTAGTTTCCACTTTTTTAATAAGACATATACAATTACATTTGCAAAATTAGGCTGGATGGCAGAGTGGTTATGCAGCGGCCTGCAAAGCCGTTCACGCCGGTTCGATTCCGGCTTCAGCCTCCAAGTAGTACTCGGCAATAAGAAAATCCTCTATATTATCTATATTTACAGAATGCTTAACATCCATTATAAAACCAAAAGTTCTGTCAGTTACTAAAGTCTTATTAGATCTTATTTCTTCAGAAGGAGTAAGATAAATAGACCCATTTCTTATAAAGACAGGCGGCAATTGCTGTCTAGGTCTCATATCTTCAAAGCCTTGATCAATAAAGTTAATCAATACATTATTATCTATCATTCTTTTCATTCTGAATGGATGCTCTGAATCAATTTTTTTAACACTAACAACAGAAGAAAGCATTTCATTGTCGGTAAATATTTTTTCGATATCATGCACATGATTAATATTTCTGATGGGACATGTAGGCTGAAGAAGTAAAACAGCATCAAACTCTATATTCATTTCCTTCTCTACGGCACAGAGCTCATAGTTAAGAACATCCAGAGTAAGCGCACTATCATTACTTAATGTATGAGGGCGTATGCCGTTGCTTTTGATATTGTAACTTTTAGCAATTTCTATTATTTCATCGTCATCTGTACTAACATAATTATGATAATTAGATGGAAGGGAAGAGGCTAATTCGAAGGAGTAAGATACCAATGGCTTGTCTATTAATATTTTTTTATTTTTCGATTTAATTCCTTTTGAACCTTTTCTAGCTGGAATAATTACAAGAATATTTGGAGATTTCATTTTACCTTCACGCCTCTATTGTAGATAATATTTTTCATATCTTTATGATTATCCTCATTTGCTTTTTTAATATTGAATAAAATTATTTCACCTTGATTACCCCAGAAACTCTTAGTCCAACCAGAAATATGTGGGGATAAGTGTATCTTGTTATTGCTTAAAGTTGACTCTTGGATTTTTCCATTTGGCAATCCATGAACATCCAAACTCGCTCCTCTTATATCCCCTAATTTAAGCGATTTTAAAATATCATCGTGAACATGCGTTTCGGCTCTTCCGGCACAAATATAGTAAAAATTACTTGCCTCACTTAAAACTTCCCTATTAATAATACCTCTAGTTTCATTATGGAGAGGCAGGACATTAACCATATGTGAAATATTGGTTACAGCCATTTTTATCTCATCTAAAGAGTAAAACTTAACATTTTCAAAGTCTTCTCTTTTCGTTTTAGTAACCACATGAATGGTTTTTACTATTGGTGAAAGAGCACTGACTAGCTCCTGACCAATATCTCCATAGCCTAATAAACAAAGATCAATATCATTATAATCAATCATGTATTCATAAAAACTATTATAGTATTTTCTTGTCAACTCAATAGAGTCATGAAAGTTCCTAGATAAAAATCCTGACTTGCAACTTCTAAACATCTCACCCATACAATATGTCACGACGGCACTTGAGTTTGTCTTAGATCCATTTGTAATGGTTAAAGAATGATCTTTTATAAAATTTTCGCTTAGTTTGTCTATACCTATGGAACCGAAATGAACCCATTCTAAATTTTTAAAATTCTTAAGTAGATCTTCGCTAGGTATATTTCCAAAGTAGAATCTCACATCGTCATTGGAATAATCACTTTCACTTGACACTAACTCATCATTGAGAGATTCGTTATTAATAAGATTTATTAAAGATTCTGGAATAGAGTAGGCTTCTAGATCTTGATTCCAGTCAGATAAAATTATCATTTCACCACTTATACTCATAGCCAAAAGAATTATCAATCTGCACATTCTTAAAATCTTCTATCTCTACCCCGATTCCAGGCAATTCTTTTATTGAATTTTTAAGACTATCTAAAGTGGTAAACTCATAGCCAAGTAATTTATCAATTTCTAACTCAATTAGAGGTTTTTCTAGAAAATCTAGCTGTTCCAATGAGAGAGCTAGGTGAAAGTTTGTCCGCATAGCTATGGAAGACCCCCAAACATGAATTGCTGTCTTTTTGTTTACTTTCATTGAGTAATTGGAAATACTTTTACAAACAGAAATACCACCTGAGTGACATGCATCAAATTGGATAACATCTATATTTCCAATATCAACAAGATTTTTTAATTCGCCAAAACCACTATAAGCTTCTCCAGCTGCAATATGAATTGATGAAATTTTTTGAAGCTTGTTATGCTCAAGATACTCATCTGGATAAAGTGGCTCTTCAAGCCAGTAGATGCCTTCATTCTCAAGAAAATTTAATTTTTGTAATGCCTCTTCATATGACCAGCAAGGAACCCTAGTGCCCCCAATTGCATCAACCATTTTTTTAATTGATATCCCTCTCATAGCCATTATACGTTCTTTATCTGCAGCCCACTCTTGCAGCCCAACTCTAATTTTATATCCTTCATAACCCATTTGCTCTACTTGAATGCTCTCTTCTCTTATTTCTTCTTCAGAACATATAACTGATCCACCTGATGCATATATCTTTGGAAATACATCATTATTACCAATCATTTTATATAAAGGAATGCCTATAATTTTTGCACAAAGATCCATAAAGGCATTCTCAAGAGAGCCAATTGATGCCTTGAATACACCGTTTCTTGAGACAAAAGGAATGGAGAAGTTATCCAATATTTCTATTGTTTCTTTAATCGTTTTATTTTTTAAAGAGTGATTTAGATATTCAAAAATTGAACGTAGCCCAATTGAAATATAGGTAGCAGCATATATTTCAGAGATGCCTGTAAAGCCTTCAACAGTGACTGAAACAAAGCCAAGAGGCTTTATGTTGTTAGTTTGTCCATGCATTCTTCCCGATGATATTTTTGTATTAACAGTAAAAAAGTTTATACCAATGATTTTTTTATCTAAATCTAGTCCGTCTAAATTAGTTAAAAAATTCATTATCTTATTAAAAATTTTATATTCTTAAAAGTATTAGCAAAGCCGTTTGAGGCATTTGATTTATGTATTCTGATAGTAGAACATCTAATAATAGAGCTTTGACCAAATGCTACTCTTAAAAACTGAGTATTCGAATCAAACATTTCTTTAAGAGGTTTTATTTTTTTATTGTTACTTGTCCAGATATCACCTTTATCTAAAAATGCAAACGTCGAAAAATGTATATTGTTGGTGAATATCTTTTCTTTATTTTGAATAAAAGAATCTTTTATAAAATATTTATACGTCAAATCTACGAAGGAAATTGCCTCAGGCGAAAAACCAGTTGAAGTATTAACAAGCTCTAAAATGTCACTGGTAAATTTATAGAAAGGTGCTTTTCTAGAAACCCTTCTTTTTAAATAAGTAATCCCTTCAATTCCTGGGTCGCTTGAGCCATAGTAAAATAAATCAGTTTCCGAGATATCTTTATTAGATTTTAGATATCTGTGAAATTCTTTTTGAACATCTTTTACTTTTCCATAAAATACCAATGGGCAAACTCTTTTATTGACCTTAAGCCACTCAGGAATATCGCCCGTATCATCATTATTTATTTTCTTTATTAAATTATTTACCGCTGATGCTCTAAAAGACTCATAGTTATTATGTTGATGCAGTCCATGAAAATGATATACAGAGGCCGAAGAATCGTATTTGATAAGATATTTCAGATCTAGAACCTTCTTTGCCCAGTCACGATCTTCAATATTGGTTATATTATTATCAAAATTAACTTTCCCCCAAACACTTTTTTTAATTATTGAGTTTGCGTTATGAAAAAATGGATCTATTGTCTGAATTCTATCTTCATTACCAAAAGTTATAAGTAAATCTCTAGCATCATCCGAGCTTGTACTTTCCATTGGAATTTGTCTTCCGTAGACTCCTGCTATATTTTTTTGTTTAATTGAGTTAACCATCTGTGTTAACCAATTATTATCTTTTGGTATGCAATGGGCGGAAATAATAACAATATATTTACCTTCACTGGCTTTAATACCAATATTTATTGCATTACCAGGTAGGAATTTTTTTATTTTCCTAATCTTATTTACTTTAAAAGCCTTAGCAACATTAATTGAGGCATCGGTACTTTCATTATCAACATATATAATCTCATAATCCTTAAATAATTGATTATTAATAGCCCTCAAACATAGGCCTAGCCAATCTTCCTCGTTTTTACCTCTGATAATTATAGATACTAGTTTTGACATTTTTATTTTTATTTTTGACTTGTATTATACATTTTTTATCAATTAATTTGATAGAATAAACGTTAGATTATCTCAAAATTTAAATATGAAAAAAATAGGAATAGTTGGCTGTGGTTTTGTTGGAAAAGCTGTTGATTACGGTTTCACATCGAATATTGAAAAATTTTTAGTTGATCCTAAGCTTGGAACTACCTTAGAGGACCTAGGTAAATTCGGTCCAGAGTTCATATTTATATGTGTTCCAACGCCAATGAGCGATGATGGAAATCAAGACTCATCAATCATAGAGGAAGTTTTAGCCAATATTAATAATATGTTTAATGATGTTGTTGTAATTGTTAAGAGTACGGTTCTACCGAATACAATTCTTAATATATCTAAGATGTCAGATCATTTTGTATATAACCCAGAATTCCTTAGAGAAAAATCTGCAAATGAAGATTTTGTAAATTCTGATTCACTTATACTTGGAGGAGATGATGATGATATTGATAAGGTATATAAACTTTATAGAGAATTTTCTGATTGCAATATTAAAGAAGTCTATAGGACTGATATTGTTTCAGCCTCCTTGGTTAAATATGCAATAAATACCTTTCTAGCATCAAAAGTAATTTTCTTTAACCAGCTTAATTCCATTTACAAAAACTTAATTCCGGAAAATGATTGGAATAATTTTATTAAAATAGTCTCCTCAGATAAGAGGATTGGCTCCTCACATATGGATGTTCCTGGTCATGACGGAAGATTGGGTTTTGGAGGAGCATGCTTTCCAAAAGACACCTCAGCACTATTAAAGCTATCGAGTCACCTTGATGAAGAATTTTCTTTGTTAAAAGAGGTGATTAAAATTAATAATGGTATTAGAGGGCAATATGAGAATCTTGAAAAAAGAGAAAAAGAACAAGGCGTAAACTATAAAATTGATTTAGAATAGCGGATTACTGAACATGCCCGGGTGGTGGAATTGGTAGACACAAGGGACTTAAAATCCCTCGCTCGCAAGAGCGTGCCGGTTCAAGTCCGGCTCCGGGTACCATTATTAAAATTAAAAGTAAATAATAAATATGAATGATAAAAAAAATAACATAGAAGTAATTGCAGAAATTGGCTGGAATCATATGGGCGATAGCTCTATTGCTAGGAACATGATTCAGAGCGCAAAAGAAAGTGGTGCAAACACTGTAAAATTCCAATACTGGGATCCTAAGCATCTCAAACAAGGTGTTTGGGATACTGATGGCAGAAGAGAGATATATAATAAAGCTGCCTTAACTGAAGAAAAGATTAATGAACTCCAGGAAATGTCGCTTGAAGCAGGCTGTAATTTTTTAATTAGTGTCTTTGGAACAATTGGAGCGAAAGTTATATTTGATCTTGGTATTAAAAATATAAAAATACCTTCACATGAAACTACAAATAAAAAACTTATTGAGTTTTGTTCTAATAATTTTGATTACATCTATTTTTCAGCGGGAGCTTCATCAGAGGGTGATGTTAAGGAAGCTGTTGATATTTTAAAAAACGGCAATGCAGATTTTAATTTAATGCATTGCGTTTCTTCATATCCTTGTGCAGATAGTAATGCTAATTTGAATAGAATTAATTGGCTTGGAGATATGCATTCATCATTGGGCTATAGCGATCATACTCAGAGCACCATAGTGCCAGCATTAGCAGTCTTAAATGGTGTGTCAGTTGTAGAGAAACATTTTACTATCGATAAAGAACTTCCTGGAAGGGACAATAAGTTTGCTTTAGACCCTAACGAGTTCAAAGAAATGACTAAAAATATAGAAATAGCGTCACTTTCTGTGCTAGATAGGGGTAATGGATATCAATCTATTGAAGAAGATACTGTAATGAACTATAGAGGCAGATGGGAGCCGCAGGATTACAATTAATAATAGTGAAGCCTGAAGATTTTCATGTGGTTGTTAGTGGTGGGTTCGATCCTATTCATCTCGGCCATCTAAATCTAATTAATGATGCGGCAACTCTAGGGAAAGTCATAGTAATAGCTAATTCAGATAATTTTTTGTTAAGAAAGAAAGGTTTTTTCTTAATGCCATTTATAGAAAGGGTTGAAATAATAAAAAATTTGAAAAATGTTGATTCAGTCTTCCTTTCGATTGATGATGATGACTCAGTCTCAGAGTCTATTAAAGCTCTTTCATCTGATAAGTCCTTGAATATAAAATATTTTGCTAACGGAGGGGATAGATCGAATCAACTAGATATTCCTGAGTACCAAATATGCAAAGAGAATAATATTGAATTAGTTTTTGATATTGGTGGAGGAAAAACTCAATCAAGCTCTAGTTTGTTTAATGATGCAAAAGAGACTTTAAATTCTTATAAAAATAGTGTGAATAAACCATGGGGTTCTTACATAAATTTATTAGAAGGATCTAATTTTTTAGTAAAAAAAATATTAGTTAAGGTAAATGAAGAAATTTCTTACCAATCACATTGTTTTAGAGACGAGCATTGGATACTAGTTGAGGGTAATTTAGAGGTGATAAATGGAAACTCTACTAGAACCTTAGAGGCAAATGATTATGAGTTTATCAAAAGAAATGCAAAGCATAGGATAAAAAATATAGGCGCTATTACAGCCGTAATGATAGAAGTTCAATTTGGAGATAAAATAGATGAAAAAGATATTAAAAGATATGATGATAAATACGGAAGATCTTAAGTTAATAAAAGGGGCTCAATAAAATGTTTAATAACAAATCAATTCTAATAACTGGGGGGACTGGTTCATTTGGCAGACAATATACTGAAACTATCCTTTCTAATTTTAAACCATCAAAAATTATAATTTACTCAAGAGACGAGCTAAAGCAATTTGAAATGGCAAAAGAGTATGACGACTCTTGTATGAGATATTTCATAGGCGATGTTCGAGATGAAAAAAGGCTTAATCAGGCTATGAATGGAGTTGACTTTGTAATTCATGCAGCCGCCCTAAAACATGTGCCAATTGCTGAATATAATCCTATGGAGTGTATCAAGACAAATATAATGGGAGCTCAAAATGTTATTGACGCAGCCATAAGTAATGGGGTGGAAAAGGTGATAGCTCTCTCTACAGATAAGGCTGCTAATCCGATTAACCTATATGGCGCTACTAAACTTGCGTCTGATAAGTTATTTGTTGCTGCTAATAATATAGCTGGAGGCCATCAAACACGTTTTTCTGTAGTCAGATATGGAAATGTTGTTGGCTCTAGAGGTTCAGTGATTCATACATTTAACCAAATTATCAAAAGTGGCTCTTCATCTATACCTATTACAGATAAAAATATGACTAGATTCTGGATTACTCTGCAGCAAGGTGTTGATTTTGTTTTAAAGAATTTTACTAGAATGTATGGGGGTGAAATATTTATACCTAAGATACCTTCTATTACTATTGAAGATTTGGCTAAGTCAATGGCCCCAGGCCTTGATCTTGACTACATAGGCATTAGGCCGGGTGAAAAGATTCATGAGATCATGTGTCCTTCGGATGACTCGCATCTAACTCTAGAGTTTCACGATCATTTTGTGATCCAGCCAACGATTCAAACATCAGATAATTTTAATTTTGTAAAAAATAATATTAATGAAGAAGGTAAGCTGGTTGATCCAGGTTTTTGTTATGACTCTGGTGCTAATGAGCATTTTCTTTCAGTAGATGAAATCACAGAACTTAACAAAAGACTTGGCTACGTATGATTAATTATGGAAGGCAATTCATAGATGAAGATGACATTGAAGCTGTAATTTCTACCCTTAAATCTGATTTCCTTACGACTGGACCCAAAGTTCCTGAGTTTGAAAATGCAGTGTCTGATAGAGTTAATTCTAAATATGCTGTTGCTGTAAATAGCGCTACTTCAGCATTGCATATTGCTTGTATGGCAATAGGATTAGAAAAAGGAGATATTTTATGGACGTCACCAAATACTTTTGTTGCGTCTTCTAATTGTGGATTATATTGCGGAGCAAGTGTTGATTTTGTTGATATTGATGTAAATACTTGGAATATCTGCCATACAAAATTAAAAGAAAAATTAGAAGAATCAAAGAAAACAAATTCTTTACCAAAAGTTCTCATTCCCGTTCATTTTGCAGGCCAGCCAACAATACAAGAGGAAATATACAAACTTAGTCAAGAGTATGGTTTTAAAATAATTGAGGATGCCTCTCACTCGATAGGATCTGAGAGAAACAACGAAATAACTGGAAATTGTAAATGGTCTGATATAACCGTGTTTAGTTTTCATCCAGTCAAAATGATCACCACTGCTGAGGGTGGTATGGCCTTAACAAATAATAAAGAGTATGCAGATAAGATGAATCTTTTTAGGTCTCATGGAATTACAAGAGACGAGGATATGCTCAATGCCAAAGACCTACCTAAGTATTATTATGAACAGCATTGTTTAGGATATAACTATAGAATGACTGATATTCACGCATCACTCGGCATCTCTCAATTAAAAAAATTAGATAAGTTTATTGAAACAAGAAATAATATAGCTGCACGATATAATCAAGAATTGTTAGAATTACCTATCTCTTTACCAACTATAGCTGAAGGCAATAAGTCTTCTTATCATCTATATGTAATAAAAATACAAGATGATTTTGCAAAGGTAAAACCTAGAGATCAGATATATAAAGAATTAATTCAGGAGGATGTAGGAGTTAATCTTCATTACCTACCTGTTCATCTTCATCCATATTATAAAAATCTTGGTTTTTATAAAAATCAATATCCAATTTCTGAAAATTATGCTGATAATGCCTTATCTATTCCAATTTATTATGGTCTTACAGATCAGCAACAAGATAAAGTTATCAATTTATTAAAAAATATACTTAAATGATTTCTAAAATTTCACTTGGAGCAGTTCAATTTGGAATGGATTACGGAATAGCAAATAAAGATGGCAAACCATCATTTAAAATTGCAAAAAACATTATTAAAAAAGCAAAAACTATAGGGATCAGCAAGATTGATACTGCACAAGCTTATGGAGATAGTGAATCTATTTTGGGTAACATAGGGGTTAAAGAATTTAAAATAACCACCAAGATTCCATCAATACCTTCTGATACACATGATATAGAGGCTTATTTAGAAAATATACTTCAACAATCTTTTAAAAACCTAAAAGTAAATAAAATTGAATGCCTTTTAGTTCATGACGTTAAACAATTGAATAATAATAAGTATTCTCAAAAAATATATAATGTATTAACTAAATACAAGGAAAAAGGATTAATAAGAAAGATTGGAATCTCTATTTATGATCCTTCTGAGCTTGATAAGCTAGACAATTTGGGGATCTTTGATGTTATTCAGTCGCCATTTAATATTCTTGATAGAAGGCTAAAAGATTCTGGATGGATGTCTAAGCTAAAAGATTTAGGAATAGAAATTCAGGTTAGATCTATTTTTTTACAAGGTCTTTTGCTAATGGAAAATGATGACAGACCTTCTATTTTTGATAGATGGGATATTTTATGGAATGACTGGGATAAATGGCTTAAAGAAACTAAAAGCTCGCCTTTATCAGCTTGTTTAAATTTTGTTCTAAATGAAGAATTGATTGATTCAATTGTATTAGGCGTGGATTCCGAAGACCAGCTTCAGGAAATTTGTAATAGTATTACCACTAAATTTAATGCCTTTCCTGATAATATTATCTCAAATGACATAAATTTAATAAATCCAATACTTTGGAGTAAGTTGGAGAAAAAATGATTAACTTAGGCATTATCGGTTACACAGAAGGCAATGGTCATCCATATTCTTACTCTAGTATTTTTAATGGCTTTGATAAAAATGCTATGAATAAATGCCCATATAAAACTATTCCTGAGTATCTTGCTAGGCATAACTCAGACCACGAAAGAATTAATAATGCAAAAATTACTCATATATGGACTCAGGATTATGAAATCAGCAAGTCTATAGCTTTAGCGGCAAACATTTCAACAATTGTAAATAATCCTCTTGAAATGATAATGGACATCGATGGAGTAATTATTGCAAGAGATGATTATGAATCGCACTTAAATATTGCTAAGCCCTTTATAGAAGCTGGCATTAATGTATTTATAGATAAGCCTATAGCAGTCTCAGTGAATGCAGCTCAAGAAATTTTAAATTTAGAGCAATTTAATGGACAGATATTTACATCTAGTAGCCTAGCCTTTGATCCACGAGTTTTAGAGGCAAAAGAAAACTTATCCAAGGTAGGAAATATAGAATATGTCTATGGCTCGGCCCCTGGGATATGGGAAAATTATGCAATCCATTTAATAGATTCTTTAATAATGATTTTTGGCGATACCTTTTTTATTGAAAACAGAACCTATAATAAAAATGGTGCAGTAACAATATTAAATGGTGAACTGCAAAATAAGTCTTTGATTAAATTAGCTTGCATGGGCGGATTGCCATCACCATTGCGGCTAACTATAGTTGGAGATAAAGGTTTTTTTGATATAGATTTTGGTGACCCATATAATGCTTTTAAAAAAACTCTTGAGACTTTTACAGCAAGCATTGGTAGTAAAGAAACTATTAGGAGCCACGACGAAATAATTAAATCAATAAGCCTTATCCAAATAGACTAATTTATTGTTTTTAATATAAAATATCTAATTACTTGAACATTAATAAGGAAATATATGAATAACCAATGGAGATTTACTGGTAACGAACTTAAATATGTTTCTGATGTAATTGCTTCAGGCGAAGGGTCTTCAACTTCAGGAAATTATAATAGTCTTTTTGAGCAAGCATTCGCTAAGAAATGCGGTGCTAAATATGCAGTTACATTCAATTCAGGCACTAGCACTCTTCATGCTGCACTGCATGCGCTTGAGGTTGGCTATGGCGATGAAGTTATAATGCCACCAGTTACTGTAATTAGTAATTTTGATGTAACAATAGCAGCAAATGCTATTCCGGTTTTCGCTGATGTTGATCCTGAAACATTTAATATTTGTCCTAAAGATATTGAAAAAAGAATAACCCCCAAAACTAAAGCAATTATGCCCGTATCAGTTTATGGTCTTTCATGTGATCTAGGTCCAATTATGGAAATTGCAAAAAAGCATAATCTTGTTGTTATAAATGATGCTGCAGAAGCTCATGGCGCAACATATCAAAATAAGCCAATATCTGATTATGCTAACATTACTAGCTACAGCACTGAGAATAGCAAGCATATTGCTACTGGTGATGGTGGAATTATTACTACAAATGATCCAGAAATGGCAAAAAGGTGCAGAAAGTTTGCTAGTCTTGGATATCATGCAATGACAGCTGATTCAGGCAAGGTAAGGTTAATAGCAAAAGATGAATTGCAGGATCCTGCCTATAAAAGACACGACTCATTTGCATATAATTACAGAATGCCTGAAGTTGCTGCTGCTATTGGTTTAGCTCAAACTGAAAGGTACGAAAATTTTGTTGATACAAGGGAATCAATTGGACTAGCTATGCACGATGTTGTTTCAACTAGTAATTTTATGATACCTCAAAAAAAAATAGAGGGATCAAGAAATACATATTGGACTTTTGCTACCAGATTTACTCATACTGAAGTTACTTGGCAAGAATTTAGAAAGAAATTTATGGAAAATGGGGGAGAGAGTATTTATGGTTGCTGGGCACTTACTTACGACGAGCCTGTTGTTGCCAATGGACAATATAAATATCACAATCCACCGCTTTATAACTCACTTGAATATGATAGAGCCTCATATCCAAATGCAGAGATAATTCAGCCTCAACTAATGCTATTTCCAGTTAACTATCCTTCATTAAATGATGCTAAACCAGTTATTGAGGCTCTTGAAAAGACTTTGAGGCACTATGAGTAAACTAGATTTAAATGAAATTAAGACTTCTTTTGAAAGAGATGGTTTTGTTAAAGTAAATGGTCTTTTCGATATAGATTTAGTAGATAATCTACTAGATGCGATAAATAATTCTGAAAATTTAAGACAAGCCGACGGTGTTATTTTTGATAATATTAATAATAAAAACATGCTGAGGTATGTTCCTCAACCTCAGAATTCCGAACCTATTTTTCTAAAGCTAATAACATCAAAACTATTAAATATTGGAAATAAATTACTTGACGAGGATGTTTATTTTTCAGGAATCGATATTCACTGCAGAGCCGCAAAGGCAGAAAAGCCAACTCCTCCTCATCAAGATTCCTTCTTAGCATGTTTTGAGGATGGATTTGAGTCACTAATTACTTGTTATCTGAGTCTAAGTGGGATGGGAGAAGGAACAGCATGTTTAAGATTTATTAAAGGCAGTAATAGAAAACCTACAATTAATCATAAAAAATCACTTATAAGGGGTTTTTCAAGTGTAATAGAAGACTCCTCAGAACTTTTACCAAAAGAGATGCTTGAAAAAGAAGAAGTAATTACTTTAGAGAAAGGAGAGTGCGTTTTCTTTCACTCAAAAACAATCCATTACACTAACCAACTTGCAAAGCCAACCTGCGGTCGATCATCTGCTGCACTTCGCATTGGAGGATTTAGTGCAAAATATTCTTCTAGTAGACAAAAGATTTATAAGAACAATCTTAAATACAATAGAGAAAATACAATTAAAGAAGGTCTAACTTCCAATCTTTCCAAACCCCAACATAATAACTAGAATCTATTACTTGCCCTTATGAAGATTGAAAATTACTGTATTTTTATTCAAGCTAGGATGAGCTCATCAAGAGCTCCAGGAAAAGTTTTAGAAGATATATTTGGCAAACCCATGCTTTTAAGGCAGCTCGAAAGGCTAAGAAACGGTAATAAAAATATAGAAATAGTCTGTGTTACATCAACTGATCCGACAGATAATGTAATTGAAGAACTATGCTTAAAAAATAACTTTCTTTGTTTTAGAGGATCTTTAGATAATGTATTGAATCGGTATATGTCCGCAGCAAAATTTTATAATGTTAAAAATATTATAAGAATAGGAGGTGATGATCCTCTAGTGGATGTCAATCAAGTTAGGATTCTTATAGACGAGCATAAAAAAACAAATGCTGATTTTTTATTTACTAGCCACAGGAATGGCTGGCCATTAGGAGCTGTTGCCGAATTAATTTCTCTTCATGCTCTAGAAGATTTAGAAGCAAAAACAAAGGAACCATTATATTTGGAGCATATCATTCCATGGTTTCATAATAATTCTGATGATTATAAATGTATTCCTGTTAATTCACCCAGCCATCTAAGAAGACCTGAATATTATTTTACAGTTGACTACCCAGAGGATTTAGAATTAATTAAAGTAATTTTTGAGAAACTGCTTAAATTAGGTGATTTTTTTAATTTTAACGATGTTATTGAGTTGTGTGATAATGAGCCTAATATTTTAAATATTAACAAGCATCTTCATGCTGGATTTGATTTATAGATAATATGAAAATTAATAACAGAAACATAGGCAAAGAATATCCACCGTATATTATTGCTGAGATGTCAGCAAACCATAATGGTAGTATTGAGAACGCAAAGAAAATAATTTTATCTGCAAAGAATTCAGGAGCTGACGCAGTTAAAATTCAAACTTATAAACCAGATACCATAACCTTAGATTCTAATTCAGAAGATTTTATAGTCAGTGACGGAGGTTTATGGGATGGAAGAACTTTATTTGATTTGTACCAAGAGGCACATATGCCTTGGGATTGGCACAAACCACTTTTTAATTATGCCTCTGAAGTTGGTATTGATATTTTTAGTTCGCCTTTTGATAAAACAGCTGTAGATTTACTTGAAGACTTAAATACACCAGCATATAAAATAGCCTCTTTTGAAATTATTGATCTTCCCCTTATAAAGTACGTTGCATCTACAAAAAAACCTATGATTATTTCAACCGGAATGGCTAATAAAGAAGAGATTTATGAGGCTTTAGAAACTGCAAGAAATAGTGGTTGCGACGAGATTGCTCTTCTGCACTGTGTTAGCTCATATCCTGCAAATCCATCTGACTATAATTTAAAAACTATAGCTGACATGCAAAAAACCTTTAAAGTTAATGTTGGAATATCTGATCATACTATTGAAAATACTACAGCTATAACAAGCTTAGCATTTGGAAGTTGTATCGTTGAAAAACATTTCACTTTAGATAGATTGGGTGGAGGACCAGATGACTCCTTTTCTTTAGAGCCAAATGAATTAAAAGACTTATGCAAAAATTCAAACATAGCATGGAAAGCTATTGGAAGCGTAAACTATAATCTAAAAGAGGCTGAAGTTCCCAATATAAAGTTCAGACGTTCCTTATATTTTATAAAAGATATAAAAAAGGGAATGGTCATAAAAGAATCAGATGTTGCATCAGTAAGACCTGGCTATGGTATTCCACCTAAAAATTTTAGCTTAATTATTGGTAAAAAAGTCACTGTAGATGTTTTTAAAAATACAGCTGTAAAGTTTTCAGATATTCATGAATCATAGTTAGTTAAATGAAATATTGTCAAAACTGTCTTCAACCAGATACAAGACCAAATGAAAAATTTATAGACGGCATTTGTTCTGTATGTAGCTATTATAAAACTATTCCAGATATTGACTGGGATACCAGATACGATCAATTATTACATTATCTTAAAAATAGAAGAAAAAAGTCTGCAAAAAATGCATTTCAAAAATTTGATTGCATGATTGGAGTAAGCGGAGGAAAAGATAGTGCTAGGCAGGCAGTTTGGGTTCGAGATAAGCTTGGTCTTAATCCGTTATTATGGAGTTTAGCTTACCCACCTGAGCAAATTGGAGAAATAGGAACTGATAATGTATCTAATCTAATTAACTTAGGTTTTGATATGGTTGTTTCAAGTCCAGCTCCTGAGACCTGGAGAAAACTAATTAGAGAGTCATTTTTTAAATTTTCTAACCATATGAGAGCATCTGAATTAGCGCTATTTAGCTCAGTCCCTCAAGCAGCGTTAGCATATAAAATACCTATAATCTTTTGGGGGGAAAGTCCTCACCAAGTTGGCGATCTTGGAGCTTTAGGAAAAGAAGGCTGGGACGGAAATAATATGAAAAATTCTAATACATTGAGTAGTGGGCATAAGTGGATGCTTGATTTAGGTTTTTCACAAAATGAACTCATTCCTTATGTTTATCCTGATGATGATCAATTTCAATTACAAGATCTTCAAATTATATACTTAGGATGGTATTTAGGAGATTGGTCCTTAGTTAATAATGCAATTTATTCAAATCTTAATGGGCTGTCAAATAGAAAAAATATAGCAGTTGAAACGGGAGATATTCATGGAACAAGCGCTTTAGATGATAATTGGCAAATAATGAATCAAATGATTAAATATTATAAATTTGGTTTTGGGTTTGTTACAGAAATAGTTTGTGAAGATTTGCAAAGAGGGCTTATTGATAGAGAGACTGGTATTGATTGGATTAAAAAATATGACGGCAAATGTTCAAATGAGTACATAAATTCTTTCTGTAAATTTATAGATATTTCGGTAGATGAGTTTTGGAATCATATTAGAAAGTCTGTTAATAAAGACTTATTTAGAATTACAAAAGATGGTGAAATCATTCCCAAATTTACTGTTGGTAAAGGCTTATGATTAAAATAGGTGTCATAGATTATGGTGTAGGGAATGTTAATTCTCTTAACAAGTCATTCAAATCAATTGGTTTTAGATCAATAAAATCAGATAATGCTGAAGTGCTTGAGCAGTCTGATGTTATTGTTTTACCAGGAGTCGGGTCATTTGCTTACGCTATGGATAAACTTAAAAAATCAAAGCTCGATAAGTTTATAGTAAGAGAGTCAAAGAAAAATAAACCTATTATTGGAATTTGCCTTGGAATGCAGTTACTTACAAACAGCTCTGAAGAAAATGGTAATCATAAGGGTTTAGGTATAATTCCTGGAAAAATAAAACAGCTGAAAAATTCTGATTTTCATATTGGTTGGAATAATATAGAAGTTTCTAAAGAACTATCATTTATAAATAAATTTAATAATCATGAATTTTTTTTCAATCATGGCTTTGCTTATGAAGGTAATGATGCAAATATTCTTTCTAAAACATCTTATGGCGAAAGCTCTTTTGCATCAGCAATAATGAAAAAAAATACAGTTGGTTTTCAGTTTCATCCTGAGAAAAGTCAAAAGGCTGGCCTACAAATACTTAAGTCAACAATTAATTTTCTTATAAAAAATAAATGATTAAAAAAAGAATAGCAGCCTCTGTGATAGTTAAGAATGATAGGGTCGTTCAATCATTCTCATATGAAAAATATTTACCTCTAGGATCGGTAACGGCTATAGTTCAGAATCTTGATAGATGGGGGGTCGACGATATTATTGTCTTAAATATAGATAGAACATCTAATAAGCTTGGACCCAATCTGGATGTGATTAAAAAAATATCATCCATACCCATTTCAACCCCCTTGACATATGGAGGAGGGATATCCTGTCTGAATGATGCCTTGGATGTTATAAGTAATGGTGCAGAAAGAATTATTGTTGATAGCCTATTTATAAATAAACCAAATGAGATAAAAAAAATATCAGAAGCGATAGGCTCTCAGGCTATTATCATCTCTATACCAGTAAAAATTATAGATGGCATAGCCTATCACTTTGATTATTTAAAGAATAATTTATCAAAACTTAACATAAACAGAATAAAAAAATATGAACACCTTGCATCCGAGTTATTAATAATAGACGTAGATTCTGAAGGTTACATAGGAGAATATAATAAAAATATAGTTGAGCTATTTTCAGATATAAATCTTGGTTTAATTTGTTATGGAGGCGTTGGGTTATCCAAAGAAGGAACAAATTTACTGGATATCGTTTCAGTTAATGCAGTAGCATATGGAAATGTTTTGAATTATGGAGAGTTATTTTTCCAAAAAATTAAAAAATCATTAAGTAAATCAAAGCAAAAACTAAGAAGATCAATTTTCAGGGAAAGAATCTAAAAATGAGTAAAGCTATATCTTGCAAAAAATGTTTATATGACTCCAATCATCCTCTTGGTTTGGAAATAAACAATGAGGGTATTTGCTCAGGGTGTCTTATTCATCAAGAAAAAGATCATTTAGATTGGAATCAAAGATGGGATGATCTAGAAAATATAATAAAGCCCTACAGATGCAAACAAAAAGTAAAATATGATTGCATTGTTCCCGTAACTGGAGCAAATGACTCATATTACATAATGCATTTAGTTAAAAACAAACTTAATCTCAACCCTTTGGTGGTTACTTATAACAAATACTTTAATACTCCTCTGGGAATCAAAAACCTTGCAAACCTTCGATCAAAATTTGATGTTGACATTTTAATTCAGAATATCAATCCTCATGTAGTAAAAAAAGTAACTAAAGCCACCCTCAAGACTATGGGAAGCATGTATTGGCCATCTATAGCAGGCCAAACAGTTTTTCCTGTTCAAACATCAATAAGATATAAAATTCCTTTAATTATATGGGGGGCTCATCAAGGTATTGAGCAAGTTGGCATGTTCTCTCATTTACATGATGTTCAGATGACAAGACGGTATAGAAAAGATCATGACTTAATGGGTTTTGAAGCAGATGATTTACTAAGCACTTTTAATACTTTGTCAGAGGAAGACATATGCCAATATAGGTATCCTTCAGACAGTGATCTAAGAAACAATTCAACTATTGGGGTATATCTTGGTAATTATGTTCGCTGGGATCAAAAAGCTCAGCATGAGGAGATGGTAAAACTTTATAATTATGAGAGCACAAAGATGCAAAGGACTTTTGATACATTTGATCATGGTGATTGCTATAACTTTATGAACATACATGATCATATCAAGCATCTAAAAACAGGCTATTCTAAAGTTACAGATCATGCCACGCGAGAAATTAGACATGGAAGAATTACTAAAAAAGATGCCATTCAAATTGTAAAATTTTATCAATCTCAACCAATAAGCCATGATGATTTATTTTATCAGTGGCTTGGAGTTAAAAAGAATTCTTTAGAATTTGTTTTAAGACAATTCACCAATAAAAAATATTGGCTTGAAAGTGAGCCAGGAAAACTCCTCGAAAAAAATCGTTCTACTAAAAAATTAATAAAAAGTAATAGTAAATTTAAATTTACTGCAAATAGCACTTTGAATAGAGGGAAAGAGCATAGGTATATCACTATAGGAAAAGGCCACCCTTAAACCAACTAAAAATTGAATATAATATTTAAAATACAAGCTTCTTCTCAAATTGGGTCAGGTCATTTAGTTAGATGTATTAATTTAGCAAAAGCCATAAGTATTCATTCAATTGAATCTAAAATATCCTTTATCCTAAATGGCGATAATAAATATTTGAATGAAATAAAATCTCGTGGGTTTTCATGTTTTATGTGCCCAACAAGAAATAATGACAATCAATTGATAAATGCAGAGGATACTATAAATATTATTATTAACAATAAACTTAACCCTGATCTTATTGTTATTGATGACTACTCAATAGATCAAACTTGGGAAAATATTCTATACAAACATACAGATAAGATTTTAGTGATAGACGATTTGGCAAATAGAAAACATTCATGTGATATTTTAATAGATCAAAATATGTATGAACTTCAGAAAGAAAAATATATTAAATTGATAAGTAATAAAACTAAGTTATTACTTGGCCCTAGCTATGCCATCTTACATGAAGATTATAAAAATTTTCTTGGTAAGACTTTACCTAGAAGCAACGATATAAAAAAAGTTATGCTTTCTTTTGGAGGGACTGATGATAAGAATGTAACAGAAGCAATATTGAAAGAGATTGTTTCTAAAAGTTCTTATAATGGTATAAATTTTAACGTTGTTATAACTGACAATTTCAAATTTCAGAAATCAGTTCTGAGCTATGAAAAATATAATAATATATATTTTCATAAAAACTTAGAATCATTAGCATCTTTAATGCAAGAATCTGATATCTGTATTGGAGCATGCGGTACATCAACATGGGAGAGATTCGCTATGGGTCTTCCGGCAATGGTGTTAACCGTAGCTGATAATCAGGTAGAAATTGCTAAATATCTTCATCAAAATAACTTAATCAACTACATTGGAAATATCACGGGTCCAATTTGCACACTTACAAAAAGTTTATTGACTGAAATTGAAAATAATATTTTTTATAACGATACAAATAATTCTTCTTCCAAAAAAATCCTTGAGCTAGTTGATGGCAAAGGATCAATTAGAATAGTTAATGAAATATTTAAGATTTTAAAATAATTTAAGTTAGACATATGAAAGAATATTTTAGAGAAATTAGCGATGATCAGGATGTATATGACAATCTTAGTTTGCAGAATAAATGTCTGAGAGCTTTTATTAGATACGCCGTTAGATTTCTTGGTATTAATTTAGGCATGAAACTATTAAATTCCATATCTTCTTTATTTAAAAGAAAAATTTTTAGCTATTTATACTATCTTCTAAAAATTAATATTTTTAGACTAAATTATTTAATCGAACTATCTCTTAATAATTACCCTAAGGCAATAGCTACTAAAAATCTATGGGCAAAATATGTAAGTTCAAATTCTGTAAGTCCTATAAATAAAGCAAATGCTGATTTTTATACAAAAGTTATTTCTGAGAATCAAGAAGTTTCAGTTCCCTCAGTTAATGATAGTAATAGTAAGTTTTATATATATGGGCCAGGTTGCGAGCATGACCCAAAACCAGAATATAGTGACTATACTCTAGTTCATTTGAAACCATTTCCTAGAGGACTCAGTATTTTTAAAAATGAGGTACTTTTTTTAAACTCCTATTATTTCACCAATGTAGTTGAGGGCAATAAGGAGGTTCTAGAGAATCTAAGAAAGAGGTATAAAAAAATATATTTATCTTGCATGAATTCTGAATTACCGAATGGCTTTGAAAGGGTTAATCTTTTTAATCAAGGGTATATTTCTAGTGAAATGGCCCTCCAGAGGATTTTAAATTTCCTTTCAGAAAATTTTGGAAAATGTGAATGTGTTATAGAGGGGTTCAATTTTTATATAGATGAGGATGCATATAGAAATAAAAATTACCACAAACTCACAAGAGATGGTGATGGCAAAATACAAGAAAAAGAGCTTTGCTTATCGTTAGCCGAGCATGATTTCTTATTTAATTTCATTATCACCCAAAATTTACTTAAAAATATTAAATTAATAGATTCTAAAGAATTTAAAGGTATTATTAGTTTAGATAAAGAGGAATATATGCAAAAGCTTTTTGAATCTAGAGATTTTACTACCTTAAAATACATTCGCTAATAAATTTATTAAATGATTATAAATACTAGACTAGTTGAAAGAGATGATTCAAAAGATATATGGCTATGGAGAAATGATGAAGATACAAGACATCAATCTACAAACCAAGATTTAATATCTCTTGAAAATCATGAATCTTGGTTTTTAAAAGTACTAGAAAATAATAGAAATCTAATTTATATTTCTTTGAGTGACAAAAAAGAGAAAATAGGGATGACAAGGTTTGATTTTAATAAAGATAAAAATAAGGCTACTGTTTCAATCAATCTTAACCCTTTATATAGAGGAATGGGTATAGGGCCTATGATTCTCCAATCTGCAATCGATATTTTTAGGCTAGATTACAAAATAAATTTAGAAGCTACTATTAGGAAGAATAATATGCCAAGCATTAAATGCTTTAAAAAATGTGGATTTGTACTTGATACTGATTCAGGTAAATTTAGTTACTTTACTAATAATATTTAGTTTAATATCTATTACTCTTATTTAGGATATATAATCATTCCATTACACTCTATGTTTTAAAAAATGAATTTTGATATTGATGTTGATATTGAAAATCCCACAAACCCAGACCTCATGAGTACCTATACAGAAAAATTATTAAGTAAATCCAATGAAGGGAAAGAGAAAAGACTTCAAATTAGTGGTCCTGTATTGATGGATTGGAAGAATATTCTCATAGAGCATAGTGATCTAAAACAGTCAGTCAACCTTCTGTCAGACGATAAAAAATAATACTATACATGACGACCAACTTAGATATTAATAATATTGAAGCCGAAGACAGTTTTTTAGCACACACAAACATCTTCTTACCTTTTAAAGGTTTTTTTACAGATCTATATAAAGACAATCCTAACAAAGACAAAATAGTCGCACTGCTTGATTACTGGATTTTAAATATATACTGTCTGAAAAAATGTTATGGAACTGAGGGTGTTATTAATTTTTGCGATGCAGATTCCACTAATCCTCAAAGATTTAGTTTCTTATATGAATTTTCTAACCTAGAAAAAGGGATTCCTTTAAGAAAAGGAAGATCCAACCCCCATAAAGGCATTTTTAAATTCTTAAATTTCTTTCTTAAAAATTTATATATACCTGGAGCAAGATTAAATACCTTCAAAAAAAGATTAGCTAATAAGATATCAATATATTATCTTCTATCAATACCCTCTGATGAAGATACATATCGCAAAAAGAAACTTTTCAAGCTGCTTGATAAAGTAATGATTAATTATCTATCTGATTATGAGATAACTAAAATTAAAGAAAAAATTCCAGAAATGTTTTACTCAAAGGACATAACCCAACCTTTTTTAAATAGAGAAATATTCATTAAGGGCTCTTGCGCCTCTTTCTTAGAATACACAGGCATAGAGAAAGTATTTTTATTTGATACAAGGCTTAAAATAGAAGGTCATCAGCATGGCGGGGGTTACGATATTTTCAAAATAGATTACTTTGTAGAATATGAAAAGCTTCTATCTGATATATTTTATGGATGGGGCTTTTCTAAAGAAAATAAACATCAGCCTAAATTCAAAAAGCTGGCCAAAATTGATAATAAAAAACATATAGAAAAGAGAGTTTTATGGATTGAGGATTCGATAATACCTGACTTTTATTTTTACACAATGCCTTATCATTATTATCAATCTGTGAATAAAAAAACTAAAAATTATATTTTTAATGAATTAAACAAAGAAAAAATTAAATACTCTAGTTTATTTCACCCCACTTCAAATTCTGATTTATACAAGAATTTAAGGAAAGATGACTATTCATTGGAAGGCAGAGGCCTCTCGGAAGATATTATTCAAAATAATGATATTTTACTATTTGATAACTCCGGAGCAACTCTTATTCATTTGGTAATTGAAAATAATATAGTTATGTATATGATCATAAGCAGAAACGATTTTAATAATTTTACTGATTTACAAAAAGAATGGTTTTTACTTCTTAAAAAATATAACTTTGGATTCTATGAAGATGAAGAGGGGGCGTTATCAAAATCTATTTTATTAATTAAATCTAACATTAGGTATTCCCTTCCTGATGAATTAAAGTCTTTTTATAAAAAAAGATCTTAATTTACCTTAAATAAATATCCAAAGTTAAGTATTAAAAATTAAACTTATATATTAATCTATATAAATACACTTTCTTAGTTTAAAATGATTTTTAATATAACTGAATATATATGGAAATCAAAAAAGAAGGTATTTTAGAATCTGAAATAAGCGTATTAAATCTGTTTTTTCTTTTTTGGAAAAATAAAGTATTTATTACTCTACTTACTCTAATTTTTGCTGTTTCATCAGTATTCCTAGCATTGTCGCTACCGCCAATTTTTAGTTCAACTATTGTTTTAAAGTCAGTTCAGGATAACGCTCCAAGCCTAGGGTCTAGCTTGGGCGTTTTGAGTGGGCTTGCGAATGTTCAGGGCAGTCTAGGACTCAATCCAGATGAGGAAGCTGTTCTAGCAATGAAGCACGCTGGTTCAAAAGATTTTTTTAAAGTTCTTTATCAAAAGGAAGATTTTAAGAAAAATCTTATGGCATATAAATTATATAACCCTTCTAATAATGAAAATATCTATGATGAAGCTATATACAATCAAGAAACTAAACAGTGGTTGGTTGACCCTCTTTTTTTAGACGCTCATAAAACATTTACTACCCAACACCTTTCAATTATTCAAGAAAAAGTTGGTGGATTCGTAAATATAACTATTGAGCACCAATCTCCTATAATTGCAGCTGAGTGGGCAGAATTGATCTATAGAGAAATAAACTCGTACATGAAAAAAATTACACAAGAAATTACAATACAGGCAGTTAATTTCTTAAAATTAGAGATGGCTTCTACTAGCAGTACCGAGTTAAAAAAGATATTAGCATCTACCTTAGAATCTAAAATACAAAAACTAATGTATGCAGATATTTCGGATGATTTTATATTTAGTGTTGTTGATTCTGCCTATATTCCTCATGAGAGAGTGAGGCCATCAAGAGCTTTTATATGTGTAATGATTACATTTCTTGGTATGTTTTTTTCATGCTTGCTCGTCTTCATTCTAAATATTTTTAATAAAAAAATACACTTCTCATTTCCATTTATTCTAAAAATTGAATCTAATTCTTAATTATTTATCTATTATTTTCGCTTGTCCAGGGAGCTAAAGGCATATGAAAGTAATGATCCTTGGTGCATCAGGCCAGTTAGGAAGTGAATTTCGTTCTTTAGAAAATTTTTCTGAATCATTAAGTCTACATTTTTATAATAGGCAAGATCTTGATATATCATCAAAAAAACTAGTTCGTAGTTTTTTAAGAAATAATAAATTTGATATCATTATAAATTGTGCTGCTTATACAGATGTTGACGAAGCTGAGAATAATTTTAATTTAGCAAAAAGTGTTAATGCTGATGCAATTGGACATTTTTGTGAATATTTAGAAAAAACATACCCTAATACAGTTTTTATACACATAAGCACTGATTATATTTTTGATGGCAACTTTTCTAAGCCGATAGTTGAAGAAGATATCGCTAGTCCAATTTCTAAATATGGCGAAAGCAAACTTATGGGAGAAAAGTATCTTCAAAAATCATCCGTTCCAAGCCTGATTATTAGAGTTAGTTGGCTTTACTCAATATTTGGTAAAAACTTTATGAAAACTATTATTAATTTAGGTGAGACAAAAGATAAGATTCATGTGATAAATGATCAAATTGGATCACCAACTAGCGCTTACGATCTGGCAATTACTATTATCGAAATTATAAATTCTAAAAAATTCTTATACTATGCTAATAATAAAGAAATATTTAATTTTTCTAACTCTGGGTCATCTTCATGGTATGACTTTGCAACTGAAATACTCCGATTATCTGGCTCTACATGCTCTGTTCTTCCCATAAGTTCAAATGAGTATCCTAGCAAAGCAAGGAGACCAAACTACTCAGTCCTGGATAGCTCTAAAGCAGTTTCTGCTTTTGATTTGGATATAAATTCATGGCAAGATGCCTTGTCAGTAAACATGAAAAAATTAAATAGCAAAGCTAATAACAAAATATGAAAATTTTAATAACTGGTGGAAGTGGTTTTATAGGCTCAGCACTTATAAGATACCTTTTAAATAATTTCAAAAGTTATGAAATATTAAAT
>MDSY01123612.1_pt1 | contig 25370 bp, 23 predicted proteins | sample 811131 | NCBI WGS metagenome assembly MDSY01 (sample SAMN05326643, study PRJNA326480) | marine metagenome | isolation source: seawater | place: Atlantic Ocean: South West | collected 2010
CATCCATCAATACAGTAGTGGCTTCTTCAGGAGGGAATTTCCATGCCAATGCCCATCTTGGGTGATGTGCGGTCATGCCCAAAAGATTTCTTTTGTCCAATCTATCTAATTTAATAACAATTCCATCTATCTCCCAATCTGCTTGAGACCTCTTAGTAGTCCAATGTTGTATGGCTGACATGACTTCAGTAGTAGTAGATTCATCATCATGTCCTATAACGACATTATTTCCTGCAACTTGAATTCCAATATTCTCAAGCCAGGAGATAATCTCTGAATCATATGTAAAATCAGGAGGATTTTTACTATCGGGATGTCGATCATCTCCCTCAGGAAATTCAGCAGAATATGCAAGAAATACTAGATCTTCTGCTTTACCGATTCCCGACTCAAGAGTTTTCTGACGTAATGATCCAGCGGCTAAATTTCTTGGATTGGGCGCTATTTCAGAATATTTTTCCCTAAAAGTTGCCAAGGGCATTACAACTTCACCCCTGACATGACAATCTCCGTCCCATGCAATTGACTCGGGGACATTTGCGATTCTACGTGCATTTGCAGTTATATCTTCACCACGGGAACCACTTCCACGTGTGGCGGCTCGGACAAGTCGGCCTCGGCGGTATTCCAATGATAATGCTGAACCATCGAGTTTTGGCTGACAAACGAATCTACGTCCCTGTGCCGTAGTCTGAGAAATATAATGAATGACTTCATCGGGCTTATTGGCCTTATCAAGACTTAACATTGGAAATAAGTGATTGACTTTGATTGAACCAGGAGGAGGATCGGAACCAACCTTTCCGAGTTGAGGGTGATCAGACGATAGTATTTGTAATTCATTCCATAAAATATCAAATTCTGCATCAGTTAGTTCTGGTTCAGCTTTATTATAATATAGATCTGAATGGTAGGATATTAGTTCTGCTAATTCATTAATTCGAATGGATGAAGTCTGGCCTAGCGGGCTCCGTTCGACCATATTGAGTGAGGTGGGGTATTGCCCTTCAAACCTCTCTTTCTAAGTAAAAAAAATAATTTATTCACTTTTAAAGAGTTCTGATCTTCTATGAAGAAACTAGATTAATACAAAATTAATATCAAGACTACTTTATTTGCCCGGGGGAATCCGCCTGCATCTTTATCTAAGTTTTTATTTGAATTGTAAATTTCTCCAAAACTATTATTATTTTGTTCTTTTTACTCCCCTTTATTCTCTTTGTAGAGTAGGTAAATACCAACAATAAGTACTATTACTAAGATGCTCAAAGTTAATCCTGTTATAATTGACATGATTGACGTCACACATAGGGAGCTAAAAAATATTTCATATTTATCGGATTGGTTAATAGATTATCGAAGGTAATAAACATAATACGAATCTAGTCTAGGGGATGTGTAGAATCCTTGACATAAAATGTTAGGAACAAGGAAATTTAACCATCTATGACTAAGCCGAGGTGGTATGCATAAATTATGGTGGGCCTGCCAGGATTTGAACCTGGGTCTCGCGACCCCCAGCCGCGAAGTATTGGCCAAGCTAACCTACAAGCCCCCATGTGGTTTTTTATAACGAAATAGTTAGTATTCAAAATATTGCCGGAAAATTAAAGTTCTTCACGTGCAATACTGAAAGGAGCTACTTCATCAATTAAATCAATGTGTCCAACAAACATCCTTCGACAACAATATCTTCTGATACCTGCATCGTCCAAGACTTTGCTAGTATCTCCTTCGTTATCTAAAGCTTCTTTATATTTTGCATATACTTGAGCTATGACTTTACCACAGCTCCAACATCTAACTGGAATTAACATACTTCTTCACCTCATCTATACGACTTCTGCCATTTCTTACGGGCACCACGTCCCATTTGATGCTTGGCTTCCTTTCTTCGTGGATCATTAACAAGTAATGTACGATCAAAACGAATATATTCATCTCTGAGCTCTTCATCATCGCCTTCGGATCCGCCATTCCATTTTACTAAACCGCGTGCAATGGCTGTTCTGATTGCGTCTACTTGGCCCATTTGCCCTCCTCCATGAACATCCACTACGACATCCACTTTTGAAAGACGGTCCATTGCATCAGCAATTTGAACAGGTTCTAGTGCTTTTCTACGAGCCAAAGTTGGCTCCATGATGTGCAGAGGTTGTCCGTTAACTCGAACACGTCCCTGTCCTTTCTTTACTACGGCTCTGGCGATAGAAGTCTTTCTCTTACCGCTAGTAGTAACATTTACTATTTTGCGTGATTTTTTTGCAGCCATTAATTGTCACCCCTGTTCCATCTACTCGCATCGACTCCTAGCGAAGAACTTATTTCACCTAATCGGATATATTTCAAAGGGAGAGGTCTGTCTAATTGAGTTGTATCTCCCCATTCATGCCCTTCTGGTAATTTATCTCCAGAAAGATTAGTTGGAAATCCAATCATAACTCTAAGGTCCCGAAGAGCATTTCTTCCACTACTATTTTTTTGATATGGTAGCATACCACGTACTGTACGCTTTAGTATTTGATCAGGCATTCTTGGAAAGAAAGGTCCTTTTCTTGGATGATTTAATTTATATTTGAAATCATAATCTGCTAATATAGCCCTTCTTGGACCTGAAACTATTGCTTCTTCAGCATTTACTATGATTACTTTGTTTGGGGCACCAGATTTTCTTGCAGATAGTAGTTGCTTAGCAACTTTACTCGCAAGCCGTCCAAGGACTTTGTCCTTGGCATCATAAACAAAAGTTGTTGATTCATCCAAGTATTCTCACTCCTTTTCCATTTGGGTTTTCATTCATCAATTCGCGGATCGTCATTACACGACCCCCTGCGGCTTCTATCTTAGAGCGGGCACTGGAACTAACACTGAAAGCTGCGACGTTGGCCTTTCCAAAGATATCTCCACTGCCTAGCAATTTACCAGGAACGAGAATCATTTCTTCGTCCTTAGCATATCGCGATAAGCGACTTAGGTTTGGTTGGGCCCAATTACTTCGGCTTGTTTCAAGCCTAAGAGCGACGTCTCGCCACAGTGCTGAGCCAGATGACCTGCTCTGGTCCTTCAAATCACTGATTAAAGCGATAAGGGACTGATTGGTCTTTCTGTTATTTTTACTCATATGACTCCCTCGACATTTGTTGGGTATCGCGGCCACTTTAGGTTGTGTTATCAATGCTACGGGAGGTTCAATAATGAAAATAAGTTAAAATATCACTTTTAAGAGTGTAGGTAACGTATTCATTATATTCTAAAATCATTGTTATCAGATTCATCTTCCGCACCGGCAACTCTGACGTTTCCATCCGAGTCGATAAACTCTCCAGCCTTTATTGCAGCACCATATAATCCTGATTCATTAACAGAGCTACGATTTAACATATTTTCTCCTAAAGCATTTGTAATACGAGTAATCATTTGTTGTAAAACTTGTATGGCGCGATCTCTTTGGTCTGACCCTATTTCATGATCAGAATACCTTGCTTCTTCAAATATTGAGAAAAATACATTCATTTCTTCTGGAGGTATTACTCCCGTTAGCATATTACTAATAACGTCTTCAAATTCACGAGTTGTTTCAAATACTTTCTTCATAGCACCTTTAGACCTGAAGAATTTTATTAGATTCTTATAGCAGTCAAAGATAGCTTCAATATAGTTATTTGATGCTTTTAGAGCCATTAAGGAATCTGTCAATATACCTCGTATAACTTCTATTTTACGCCTTTCACGATAATTCTGATACATTACTGCTCCAACTAGTGCAGCTATAGATATAGAAATTGCACTGATGATTAATATTTGAGTCGTGAAGAAGCTTTGTTTACCAACATTCATATCGCCTCCAAGGGCAATTACGGGAGTATTATTGAGATATTCGCCTTCAAAGAACGCTGATTCTTGGAATTGTACTAAAACTCTCCATTTTCCATCTTCTGCGGTCTTTTCTAACTCTCCTGGTATTTCTTCAGCAGTGTATATAAAGCTGAAATTAGCAACACCTTGTTCATTAGTTATTAGATACTCAACATCATGGGTTTCCCAACCTGAACCATTCCAATATTGTATTGTAAATACAACTTGCTCACCTTCAACTGTAATATCTAAGCGGTCCCTAAGAATTGCAACCGCACCCGATATCACGTCTCCTTCTTGGTATCCTTGGGGATTAGACCAATGTTCTTTGAGTAAAATATCTACTCTACTACGAACTAAAACTTCTACATCCACATAAGAGCTATTTACTACAGGATTAGATTCTGCCCTACATCCTCCTGGAATTTCTTTATCTGGTTCATATGCAACTCTAATTGTACGGAATCCTTCCAATTGATTTCCGTTAGGTTCAACACCTCTTCTGCTAGGATTATCCTCTGGGTCTCCTGAGTACCAAGAAACTTCTCCACTACCATCTTCTGTGACTATTGTTGCCATAGGTCTAGTATTTGTTTGTGGATCTAAATATATGTTCAAACATTTCCCACCTATAGGATTTCCATTCGTTTGAATTAATGTAGCATCAAGATGGAATGCTTCTTTTAGGTACAAAACGTCAAATTTTGATCCATTGGAAAATTCATATTGTGTAAAATCAGACCTAAAAGGACCTATTTCCGAGATACTCAGAGATGAATTGGAAAATACTGGGAAGAATCTAGTTACTGATTGATTTTCATACCTATATCTATCATTATTTTCATACGAATTAAACTCAACCCTTACCTTTGCTTGTCCAGCTTGAACGCCAGAAATTGGACAAATAATAGAAAAATTGCCTGTAGAATCGGTGATTCCAGGAATGCATGAAACAATTCCTTTATCTGAATTATCCATCTCATAAGTAACTCGAATTGCCCTATTATCGAGTAGCCCGCCTAATTCATCTGTCAATTGCCCAGTTACTATCATCGGTTTTTCTACTGCAATTCCAGTGTTTGGATCTATTTCAGAAGTATAAACAATTTGATCATCGACATCTAATGCAGTTCTACCAATTAAACTAAAGCCGTCTACTTGAAATTGCATAACTTTTCTAAAATGATCGTTATTAGTTACTAAAACACACGGGTCCCATGCTCCTGATATGGTTAACATCTCTGCAACTATCGGCTCACATCCTTCATGTGGTAAATTTTCTTCAAATCTAAGAATTACATTCACAGGACCAAATCCATCTGGAAGGAAAGAAAATGGATCATCACGTAATAATTGTGGATTTAGTACAATTTTATGATTTATTGATCCGGCATTTGGACATAATTTTTCTACAATCTGTCTATGAACTCTATCTTCGAAATCTATTCCTTCAAGTATAACAGAAACTTCTCCACCTAAATCGCCACATCCAGATAATGCTTGGCCGAGATCTTTATCAAATGCCGTCCTATTATCATCTGTAACTTGTGCAGTAAATTCCCAAATGTCACCACTAGAAAGAAGGTTTGGTGTTGTACTCTGCAGATTTATGAAGGTCCTTGAAACCACCCATAGATTTATTTCAGCAGAATTTCCCTCTCGAATTGAATCTCCTAAATACGTGTAGCTCAATGTGAAGTTTCCAAGTTGATGTCCTTCATCTATAGTCAAATTAACTTTGAAGACACCATTATTATCGGTAATAACCACATCACTCGAACCATCTGCAGACCAAGTATAATTAACTGGAACTTCGCGAACTGGTTGGAATGCATTGTCTATCAAACGTGCTTCAATAGTAGCATTCTGCCCTCGATATAAACGTGGTGTTGCTGTTAGTTGAAAATCTGTTGTACCTATTACTGAAATATTACCAAAACTACCTACAGGAGCCAAAACTTGTGTTTGATTTCCAGTGAAATAATAATCTGAGTTTGTAAAGCTGGTTTTAATTCCAAATGTGCCAGCGGGGAATTGAGAATACCACGTGTCATTAAATTCAAATCTTGCTTCTCCATCCACCATGTTTGGTCTTGCTACTCTCCTAGTTTCTCCACTTCCAGCAAATACTTGGTTACGATCATGATCAACTTGTAATGCTAGAGGATCACTGGCCCAAGGGGCAAATGTTCTATTCCATACTGTTCCTTCGACGTACCAGTCCTCACCAGTAAACATCTCTGGCACTATTTCACATCTAATTTGACTTTCTGGATCAGATGGATCTACAGCACCACATGGAGGCACATCAAAGGAAGCTCCGTTTTGCAATCTAGTAGACCAATAATAACCATCAGGAACATGTGGATTATTTTCAAGATAATTTACAGATGTGAAGGGCTGATTGTTACTATCTAAGAGAACTCCTCCGGCTATTGTTCCAAGTGATGCTGCTTGACCATCCCAAAGTATTGGATATGATTTTCCTACACTGATATCTGCAAAATCTAATCCTGAGCTAGCCAATGACGGGGCATGGAATAATGCCCTCCAGGCTCCAAAGGAAGAGCCTGTAAACTGCGTAGAATCATAGAAATATACTGGCCTATCAGAAGGCGTTATTAATTGTGATTCTATAAACATACGCTTCATTGAACGCATGGTAAAACTATCAGTATCAGATGATTCCAAATAAGGCCATGGCCAATCATATCCAAGTGAAGGATTAACGGTACCAACAAAGAAATAATCTCCAGTTGGTACGTTTGTTGGAATTTCAACGTAAGGAGACTTGATAACATCATGATTTTTGGTAAAATTATTCCATAAAATTTCTTCCCAACCTCCAGCTAAAGTACCTTCTCCATTATCTAACGCACTATTATATTGGACTTGTTCCCAAGTTCCTGTGTTGCCATTTGATTGGTTGAATCTTAAATTAGCCCAACCATCTTTTCCAGCCCTATATCCATATCCATATCCATCAAACTCAGTAGGATGCGTAACATTTCCAAATAAATTCTTACTATCACTAACAGTAAATGAGAACGGAGCATTGGATATTCTATTATCAAAAATTCCACGATCATAATCAGCAGAATAATGAGTCTTAAGACTTATTTTCAAAGGCATTTCATCTGAACGGAATTGTGTTCCAGCACTATATCCAGAGGTAGTATTGGCCCTCACTTCGACTGGAATTTGCTCAGTAACGGCACTATCATGAATAAACATTTCAGTAACCTCAGCATAAACATAATACGTAGAATTAGAACCTACTGATATGTCCTCGGGAAACAAAAATTGACCCACTAAATATTTACCATCACTTCCTGTTAAAACATCTACTGTTTCTAAAGCCGTAGTACCGTTTCTTGTCCATACAATGTGGACCTGAACAGGTATATTTTCTGTAGGAACAAAGGTGCCATTATCTGCCAATAAATTTACTTGACCCGAAAATATTGCAGGATTAAAAGCATCAAGCCACAATATAGAAGGAGCATTTAGAGTTATTCTACTAGGGATTTTATCATCTGCATCCAATATTCCATTGTTATTGGAATCCCAATCTGAAGATCCGAAATCTTCTTCAATTTGATCAAAATCTATATCTGATCTATTATCTGCGTCATCATCTTGATCAATTGAATCTGGTCCGGTAAATGGATCCAAAGGATTTGCTATTCCAGAGCCATTGCCAAAGTCATCATGATCCCATGGATTCGTCGATTCGACACCAAATCTTGTTGGCCACAAAAGAACTTCGTCTACATCTTTCATACCATCTTGATCATCATCTTCGTCGACATCATCTCTTAAGCCATCATTATCATGGTCGAAGGCTGAAATTAATCCATTAGTAGAGTTTAATTCTACTGTATTGTTAATTCCATCTGCATCCCAATCATCATCTGCCCAATCTTGGATTCCATCATTATCATGGTCCCAAACGCTCTGTTCTTCACCCGTAAAACATTGTGGTGCTATTACTTCTTGATCTACATCAAGTATTCCGTTATTGTCATCATCAGGATCTTCGCCATCAGGTACGCCATCATTATCATTATCAACATCATAATACTCTGGAAATAATAGTGATTGTCCCAAAACTCCCTGATCCCAAACTGCTTGATACCAGCCGTCGGCATCAGGGTCTGTATCTAATCCATCATCATCAGCGTCAACGCAATTACTTCCTATGAAGTAATAACTGCCGTCATTTGTTTCATCATCGTCGTCCCAGTCATCATCAGTATCTACTTCAAAATAATCCCACAAACCATCATTATCATCATCAATATCCCAATGGTCGTATACTCCGTCAAAATCATCATCAAGATCCGTAGTATCATTTGCCATACATTGTGGATTTAAATTGCCAATAATTGGTGCTGCACAGTCATTATCTGGATCGACATCGTCATTTAATAAATCAGCGACTTCATCAGGGAAAAGGTTTGCATTGCTATCTGCAGTCCATTGAAATAATCCTTTGTTCAGTCCAACATAAGCTATATACAAATCTCTGTTATTCCTAATATCATCATAGGTTACTGCAGCAGTAGGAGTGGGATTGCTGCCTGGGTCGAAAGTAAACCACCAGCAATTATCAGAACATTGATTGTTGCCCTGTGAATTACTACCATCGTATTCTCCATCATCATAAAGTGCGTCAGGTCTACTGCTATATGGAAGAGTATACGTATTGCCATTCGATTGTGTTGCGGCCAATAGTGGATATCCATACATCCATGCATATGAGAGCCCGCATGCAATTGGTCCTGATGCTTGCCCAACAGCAAAGGCCAATGATATTCCGCATTCACTATCATCCAAGGATCCTCCAAATGCAGGATCATTTACGTCAAGAACTCCGTCGTTACCTTCATCTTGATCCCACCAATCTGGCATTCCATCTCCATCCATATCAACGTCAATTCCGTTAATCAATGAGTCTCCATCCATATCAATATCAAAATAATTATTTCCATTCCATGGGCTCCATTTCATCATTATATTCCAGTATATTTCTGGAATGACACCCTGTTGAACGATTGTTAATGAGTCTTCTTCGGTTCCTGTTTCGTATCCATTATAGGGCAGTACAAAACCTTGAGTTCCATCAACAAAAGGACTGAAATGCCAGAACATATCCCATAGAAGCGTTCCGGTTCCAGTATAAATTTGTGAATCTGCACTTCCATCAATTATATCACCATCTGAGTGAGTATACGAATTACCATAGAAATTGTCAGTGGCATCATTATCGACAATCCCGCAATTTCCATCATCTGGATCATAGAAATCGGAAATACCATCATTATCATCGTCCCAATCTTCATCATTTGAAATACCATCTCCATCAATATCTGTATCGATCGAATTGGGACCATCGTCCCTATATCTAGAACCATTTAGTAAATGTAAATCATTATCGTCATCTAAATCACAATTTTCATCTATATCTAGCCAATCTAAAACTCCATCATTGTCATCGTCAACATCGATCCAATTATTGAATCCATCACCATCCCAATCATTATTTCCGGTATATGATTTCCTCATAAATATACAATTATCATCTGAAGATTGAGGATTTGGGTTTTCCAAGGATGGGCAATTCCAAGAAAGTACTTCTTCATCTGTAGCATTCATGAATGAATCATACTCATTGGACGTACCATCATTATCAAGATCATATGGTAAATCAGTTGGATCGACTCCCGGGTTTCCTAGTAAGTTATCTGCAGGGAATGCCGCTCCCAGATCGGTATCTTTCCAATCCCATACTAAATCATAATCAGAATCAATAGCCCTGTAAATGTCGTCATCAGCATCTCTATCATAATCAAGCTCGCAATCTATTCCAGGAATTCCTATTGGTTGTAAATTTGGATAGTCCGGATTACCGTCTTTATTTGTATCAAGTTGAACGCATGTATCTAGAATTCCGTCATTGTCATCATCAACATCATACATATCCAATAATCCGTCATTGTCGTCGTCTGTATCTGAAGAATCTGGGAATCCGTCATTATCATTATCTGGATCTATGAAATTTGGAAGACCATCATTATCCAAATCTCCATCTATAATACTAGAAAATGACTGGTCGCGAGGATGCCAAATGGAGCTCTCTTTATTAACAAAATCAAATGTTTCTGAGCCATAAACTTCAGCGTTGATGTTGAATACATCAGGTAAAGGACGGCCTTCATCTCCCCTGACAGTTACTGTTCCACCATAGCTGTCTAATTGTGAAATTGTATCAGAGTAAGTGAAAGTTCCCTCATCGGCAAATGTATGACTAAAAGTACTGCCTGCGGTTAAAGTTCCACTATCAAATGACCCATCATCTGCCCTAACGGAATGATCGTCTGTATGATCATTGGTCCAACTAATTGTATCTCCAACTTCTACAGTTATCTCAGAATCAGATAATCCAAGTGCCGTCATAGATATATCATATCGTAAACTTGAGGCCCAAATTTCAGCTTCTACCCATAATTCAGCAGTGTTAGTAATATTACCGGTTTTTGTATTGTCCCAAGGATGTTCATCCCATAAATCAATTATACCATCGTCGTCATCATCTATATCAAAATAATCCTGAATTCCATCTCCATCAAAATCACATGGCCATGTAAACTGATCTAATCTAGCATCATTGTCATCGTCTTCATCGTAAGTACCTTTACCACTACCATCAATATCCTCATCTGGTACCCCATCGTTGTCATGATCAAAAGGATTTTGATCAACTAAATATCCAATTCCAACTGCTGAACCGGTCCAAGGATGTATTACGGAACTTGAAAGATATCTGTCTGAGGATACGTTTCGTGGATCATTGCCTTGAGTATAATCAATTGGTCCTTCTAAAATTCCATCATTGTCATCATCCCAATCCAATTCATCCTGTATTCCATCATTGTCATGATCAAACGGGTCGGTCCCATAACATCCATCGAATCTCTCTATTAGGTCATTTAAGCCATCATTATCATCATCTAAATCATTTAAGTCGTCGATACCGTCATTATCGTGATCATCTGTATTTGTTTCTTCCAAATAAAATTCATATCCTGGATATGCAGATATTGCAGATAAATCTGATATTTTTCCATAGTAAGATGCAGGGTCATGATAAGTAGGATCATTAAAAATTGCATGATCAAATGGATTGAATTCAAATGGTTGAGATTCTTGTCCATTTGGCTCATCGGAAGGTATTTGAGATTGTTGAATAATAGTTTTATTTGGTAATTTTTCTGAATCGGAAAGATTCGTTTCTGAATCAAAATTTTGGAATGTATACATCTGCGTACTAAATATCATTATTGAAACCAAAACGAGTGCAGATATGGTTTGTTTTTTACCAGCATTGGTCATTTTATTTGTTGTCCTTGTTCTCACTACAACCACCTAAGTAAACATAAGACGCTTGTGTTACTTATGAAAAGATTGTTTATTTTATTACGAATGTATCATGTAGCAGTTTTAGTATCATTAATAATTTTTGATAAATCATAATAATTAAAATTAAAAAATAATCTAGAACCCAGGCCGATATGGGAGCTAGTAGACACCTGTTAAAATCAAAAATACATAGAGCATTAATTACTGGTGCAAATTTAAATTATATTGGTTCGATTTCAATTGATGAAGAATTAATGGATGCTGCCGATATAATCGAATGGGAGAAGATACAAGTTCTTAATATAACAAATGGCAACAGATTAGAAACCTACGTAATTAAATCCCCCAAGGGGTCTAAAGAAATTTGTGTAAATGGGGCTGCTGCTCATTTAATTACTGCTGGAGATTTAGTAATCTTGTGTACATATGCTACCATTGATTATGAAGAAGCGGGTAATCACATTCCAAATATAATCCATGTGAATAATAAAAATGAAATTATTAATCCAGAGAATATATAATTCCGTCCCAAGTAAAGATTAGAATATCATCAGATAATCCGCGACCAAACCCCACTATCATTCCTTTAAATGAGCCAATGTACTCATCCGTCCAATTACCTTCAATTTCTCTTAATATCCATATTGAACCGGAACAAAAATCTCCATATAAATAACCATCCTGTAATGATTTCGGACCCCAATCCATCCAAAATCCTCCAGTTATTGAGCAATTTCCTCCTTCATGTAAGTAAGTAGCAACTGGATCCGTGAAATCATCGTGTACTAGCGGTGCATCATCATCATCATAGCAAGTTCCATTTTCATTGGTGTAACCGTTTGAATGGAATCTGTGAAGCCCTTCTCTCTCTGACCATCCTAAATTTGCTGATTTATTGATTGACAATAGATTTACTTCTTCCCAACAATTTTGCCCTACATCAGTGACCCATAACCTATTATTAAGATCCAAATCAAATCTCCATGGATTTCTTAACCCATTATGCAATATATAAGGATCCGAATTTGTTTTTTCCAAAACAGAATATATTTCATTATTAACAAATGAAAAAAGTTGTATTGTACCAAGAGGTGTAGAATTATCTTGAGCATTTGAATCAGGATCATTACTTCCTCCTCCATCTCCAATTCCCCATAGATATTGGTTACCTCCGATAGATTGTAAATATCCCCCATTATGATTCCTATATGGTTGATATACCTCTCTAAGAATTTTAATCGAAGAAATATTTAATATTCCAGAATTATCTATTTTTGCAGAGGCAAGAATGAGGTTTGCTACATTTTTTCCCTCGCATGGGCCATTTTCGATATATGAAAGTAGAATTTGGTTTGAAGAATTAAAATTCTCATCAAAAGCGAAACCAAGTAGTCCTTGTTCAAAATTACAGTTGCTAATCAAAAAACTCAAGTTGCTAATTGTGAACAATGAAGACCCATCCCATGATTGTATTAAGCCATTGAGATCGATAATCCAAATTTCATCTTTATCGGGATGAGAGGCAGACATATGTGGAACATCAAAACCATCAAGATATGATGAACAATTTAAATCTTGATTATTCTCAAAGATGCATTCTGATTCCAAGACTTCGGGCCAGATGAATGAATCTTCCTTTTCAATTAAAGTACATCCTGATAATCCAAAGGTCAATAGAAATACACTGAAAAATGTAAATATCTTCAAAATCTTACCTCAATTGAAAAAAGCCTGAATCCCAGGCACATTAGATACTGCTGCTCCATATGTCCCTAAATGTGTTTGTGCATCAGTAATTACCATTCCATCTGTATTCAATAAATCCTTAAGAATTTGGGTTCCATCATCGTCATCATTTAATGCTACTAAAGCATCTTGAATTAATGTAATTTTCTCTGAATCCATATATTCAGGATTATACACCGCTGGATGACTTGGAGCCTGTCCAAAAGCAGGAAGCATGACGTATTCATCCTCTCCTAGGCACCAACTTTCAGCACTGGAGCCAGTGCAATATGAATTGATTACTGAATCCTTAACAAGTGCAACATCTCCTGTTCCATCAGAAAGACATCTTAATGCCCCTTTATATGATGAATACTGAGTACCTCCTTCTGGAATACTTGATTCTTCAGAGAAGAAATTTGTAACAGTGTTTCGTAAAGATTCAATCTCATTAGGATCACCAATAACTTCGGCATAACCATTTCCAATGAGATATCCCATTGGTATTAACATACCTGCACTCTTTAACCAACCCGTATGGCAAGATGTTTTGCCTTCCATTAATGCAAATGGATCGGTAGATTCGTCATCGTCGAGGTAAGCTTCGGCCATATCTGAATCAGATTTAACCCATGCAGTTGCATTATAATATACTCTACCATCTGCTTTTTGTTCAGCGGCTAGAACTTCGAGATCGTAGACCTCCCACGCCAGCCATGCAGCTGCTCCGTCCAAAAACGCCAAATCCGCATTTCCTTTATCAACTGCTTCAATAGCCGCACCTGAATTCGAAACAGGATAAATTTCCACATCCATGCCGGTTAATATATGGAGCTTATCTGCTAGATGTTGCGGATTTTTATCCCATATTAAATAAGTATCTTTGACTTCAAATGCTACAATAAGGCAGTTATTTTCGTCTTCACATTCATCATAATTTACATTAAATGTAAGATATAATACAGATGCAGAGATTATTAATCCGGTAATTAGTATTGCTTTTGTAAAAGTCGCCTGTTCTTCTAAAAATTTTAATGATTTGGGTAAATCTGGTATGACCTTGCGTTCGTCCATATTACTCCGGAATGGGATTAGGAATTAAAATTTAGGGTGCCCTAAACTTGGAAGTAGTCTTAAAACCCAAAAAACCATTTCGGTTTTACTAGATATTTTCCAAGAAATGTATTTGAAATCCTGAACATATCAACTTTATGACGGCCGACCATAATTAATTTGATATTATTTCTATTAAACTCATTATGCCAATAATCCCTATTTTCTGATGTAAATACAACATCAAAGCGATTTGGAGTAATCATAATTTTACAATTTGGGATACTTGATGCTGTTTCTATTATTTTAGATCGACATTTATCAGATATGATATTTTTAATTTCTATAATTATTTTTTCTGATCTTGGAAATAATTCTACAACTATCTCATCTAAAGTAGGAATATTGATATTATTTTTTATTCCTGCGGCTTTGATATCTATAAATTTCATGTACCTTAATTCAGTTTTTATATTATTTATGTTTATAGTATCATCATGAAATAAGAATAAAATATTATCTTTTGACTCATGAATATCAAATTCCCAGTATTTAAATCTAGGATTTGAAACTAAATGAATTGAATTCTTGAGGCCTTGAATGGTGTTTTCTAGATTTGTTCCTGATGCACCAAGTCGGTGCCCCAGGTTCCTCATGAGTTATTATACAGCGATTGTATAAATAAAGATTACAGTTTTTAATATTCCCATCATTATCGATAATATTTCATAAGTTTATGAGATTGGTTTATTAATAATTATTAAGGTGTAAATGCTATGGAAATAGATACAATGAACGAGAATTTGACTCCGAATGATGAGGAAATAATGCCCAGTAGTACCCCAATATTAGTAGATAATAGTATAAAAAGCACATCAGGAATATTAGATTTTACTGCCGGATTTAGTACGATGAAATATGGGTTAGTCTCATTTCTAGCTCAATTTCCGGCTATTATTTTAATGGTTGTGGTGGCTTTTGTGATTTCCCTTTTTCAAGGGATAAACGGAATCTTAGATATATTAACAATTATAATTATTCTATTGTTTGGTGTAACTGCAAGCATTCAGATATTATCATATCCAGTCTCAATGGCCTTAGCTGATGGTAATTCAAATATTGACAGAATGGGATACATACAGAGTTGGAGGACTGCGGGCCTTATGACTATTGAAACACTCAGTGTTAGTGGAGGAATAATGGTAGTACTTGGAATTGGAACATTTATGGCCATGGATGGGTCTACAGTAGGAATTGTATTGGCTACTGTATCGGGGATTGCTTTTGTCTTATTTATCTTAGGATTAATCCCTTATGTTGTTAGGAAAATAGCATCTGAAATGAATTGAGTAAACTTAATTAAATAAATATTCATAAGTTTACGAATGTTTCTTTGAGTATTTTTTTACAGCGATTGGCTATAGACGTCCCAACATCAGAAGTCGACGCGGTTCCTCCAAGATCATATGTTACTGCTCCGCCTTCCGAAAGGTGATTTGCAATTGCCCTATCTAGAATATCAGCGCAAAGGCTTGCATCAGAATCATGATGTCTGGCGCCCAGATTATCGAACATTAATTGAACAGAAGAAATAGTGGCAATAGGATTTACTATATTCTTACCGGCATGTAATGGTGAAGATCCATGGACTGGTTCAAACAACATGTGATTATCGCCAATATTAGCACTTGCCGCCATTCCAAGGCCACCTTGAAGAACTGATGCGAGATCTGTTGCAATATCTCCAAACATATTTGGAAGAACGACTACATCAAGATCTTCTGGGCTACGAATGAGCCACATTGTAAATGCGTCAATGTATGCTTCATGCGTGTCTAATTCTGGGTATTCAGAAGATATTTCTCTAAATATTTGTCTAAAAAGCCTACATCCTTTAGTAACATTGCTTTTATCTACACATGTTACTTTTTGCATTTCTCCATTTTTTTCTCCGCGCCTATTTGCTAAATCGAATGCAAATTTAATTACCCTATGACTACCATTTCTAGAAATTGGTCTAGCATCCCACGCCAATTCTCCTTCTAATCCTGGGAAGTTTTCGATAATGATGGGGTCATCTTTCTCACTTCCAGCAGCGGCTAAAGCTGAGCGACGTAATAATGCATGATAGAGTCCCTCGGTATTTTCTCTTATTAAGACCATATTTACTACCTTTGAGTCCCAGACTTGCTTAAATTTGCCATGAATTTTATGCAATACTCCTTCATAGAGTTTGACTGGACGAACATTTGCATACAAATCTAATCCTGATCTTAAACCAAGGATTACTTGGCCGCCTGCATTGTCTCCATTTGGAAGTGTTGCACCTGGCCAACCTATCGCACCAAGCAATATTGCATCTGAGTTATCTCTACAATGCTCAAAAGATCCTTCTGGCCACTCTAATCCAGTTTCTAGATAGTATTCGCCACCGCAAGGGATCTCGGTTATATCAAAAGATAATGGACTAAAATCTTGAAAAACCTGTAGTATTTTTTGAGCTTCTCTTGTTACTTCTTTTCCTGATCCATCGCCGGGAAGAACTGTTAGACGATACTCGGACATATACCTCGGCAAACATACATCATTCATCAATGCAACTCCTGAAATGACGAAAAAATACAATGCGATAATTGATAGACGGTCGATGATGATGGACGTATATGGAGAAGGAAGCGCGCGATGAAAAAGATGTTTCTCGCATTGATGCTAATGCCCTTCCAGATTCTGTAGCTAGACTTTGGGAAACTATGTTGAGATTAGATCCAAACTGGGATTTATCAAATTGGCTTGATGTAAGGGCACTAGAAGAATTAGAATTAGTAGAAAGCCATCTAGGAAGAGAGAGGTTGCGACTAGAACAGAGGCTTCATAGGATTGAAACTCTAGTAAAGAGATTGAAGAGACAGCGTGAGGTTACTGACAATATTGTTCTATCTGACCCCAACCAAAGGAATTTATTTGATGTTTATGAAACCACTGAAGTTGTAAAGCAAAATGTAGAAGATCAGCATAGAGAGCCGATGGTCGACTTTGGAGCATTAGATTTTGATGATGATCCTTTACTTGCAATAGTTGCTGAGCACATCATGGCATTTATGGAAAATGAAAAAGCATCTGGGAAAATGGTTATTCACTTTAAACAATTATTAAAGCAATTTATTCCACTTGCAATTAAAGAAGAAGAAATAGATGAAGCGATTTCTATTTTACTTCAGAAAAAAATGATAATAGAAATCGATCAAGATATATTTGGACTTGAGAATTGAATGATTATAGAATACAATCCTTCAAAGGCATAATCCAATTAGATGATTTGTTTATCATGGTTAATGAGACTTCTGGATGGTTTGCTAGACTAGATGGTACATGTCAGGATAGAGAACAGCAAATTGGAACCTGGATTGAGGCTTGGGAAAAATCAGTAATAGACGATGTTCCGATTTCTAATGGACTTCCTAATAACTGGCCAAGCCTCCCTGCAGGATTATTATCCGATCCGGGCATAGTATTAGACCAGTTAGTTTCTAGAAATGAGGCAGAAAAAGATGGCAGGTCAGTAAAGGGAGTAACGATAATGCCTGCTAAATTTGCTGATATGATATTAGCAGATGAGTTTAAAAATACTAATAAAATAAAGAAAAGAGAACCATTGGCAACGATTTCTCTCGATGCATTGCCTCCTGGTTTTCGCGCATATGCAGAACAAATAAATGATGAGGTCAAGAAAGAATCTGATATCTCATCAGAAACATACGAAGTCAGCGATAATGAGACTAAAACTGGGATTCCAATTCCATTTGCAGATCCAGCTGTGGGTGCTGGGATATTTCCAGAGAGAATGTTTAGAATTCACTCTGAAAGGTGCGAAGATTTGAATCCAAAGCAACAAAAAGAAGATACTAAGAGGCTTCTAAATGGATTACAATTAATGGATTCATCTATGATGTCCGTCAATATAACTAGAAAAAGATTACTAATAGTTTTAATCAAACTTGGATTAGTTAATCCCGGCATAGAAACTGATAGTCAAATAAGTAGATCAATGGCTGAAAATATTTTAGAAAAGAATGTAGTTTGTGATGATTTACTAAGAGGTGAGTGGCCGTGGAATGATGAACCCATATTATTAGTTTCTAAGCCTCCATGGGTTAGGATAAAGGATAAATTTCGTAATGAAGAAAATGGTAGTGAACTACGTAAAGAAATGTCTAATGAATTAAAGATTATTTCTGGAAAAGATGGAGATCTTCGATTTTCAGCCCTAAGAGGAAATGTCAACTTATATCGATTATATGTAGAACGTGCACTCCAGATAGTGAAAAAAGATGGTAAGGTAACAATGGTTGTACCTGACTCCTTACTCAGAGAAAAAAGTAGTATCCCCTTGAGGAAGATACTTGTTTCTAAAAATCGTTGGGAATCTGCATGGTCTTTTTCAGATAGTCAAAAAATCTTCCCAGGTATTTCTCAAGGAGTCCTAGTAATCGGAGTAATTGTTGGAGGAAGAACAGAAGTTTTGACTAGTTTTGGCCCCCTAGAGTTGAGTGATTTGTCTAATAATGGACTTAGTTCTAAAGCTCCGTTTTTAGAACTAGAAAGAGGTCCTTGGTCAACATGGACTGATGCGTCATGGGCTGTTCCTAAAATGCCTAGAGACACATATGAAAGAAACCTATCTTTGAAAGCAATTAATGATCTTGCTGATCAACCTAGACTTTGTGAAGAGGATTGCTGGTTAAATCAAAGTGGAAAGAGTATCAGAGTAAGGGTTGGAGAAATTGATCAAAGTAATAATTTTAATATCGTTGATTGGCAATTTGAAAATACAGGAGTGCCATTGATTAGAAGTAATCATTTTAAATTAGACGGTAATAAAGTAATAATTGATCATCCTGCATTTGATGACGATTATGATCAAGAGTCGATGCAAACACATCAATCAATGTGGGTTGGAGATATTAAAAGTAATGAAATTCCTAGGATTGCATGTCAGGCTGTAGTCAATTCAAGTCTGAAGAGGCGTTTATTATGGAGCGTTGTTCCTAAAAATTGTGTTCTTGGTAATTCTGTAAATTATTTGCAAATTCCTAAAGAAACTTGTAACGTCCTCAAAGAAGAATTTGGATCTTTATATGAAGGTTTGAATACAATAGTAAAACATCTAAATTCAGAATCTTTGAACACATGGTCAAAAGTTTGGGCTGCAAATAATAATGTAAATAATTATGAAATCGCAGGTTTACCGTTTCCTACTCCAAAAATTGTTTCCTCTTTATCGTTTAAGGGCAATAAAAGAGATGTTTGATTTCCTAAGAACCGATTTTAAATTCCGGTCTGTGACAGTAATTATAATATTTTAATGAAACTGATTAATACCTTTGCAGTATGTGCCCCTGTTGGTAGCGCTGTGGCTAAGCGACCATCGAGGTGATATTATAGGAATAAATCCAAAAATTGGAATAACTGGTTTGCCAAGATCTGGCAAGTCAGCAGTTCTCGAGAAAGTAATCAATATGATTATTGAAGAAAGAAAAAATGGTAATTCAGGAACAAGAAGTGGATTTTCAGCAGATAAAATGATTGGAGGAATAAAAACTGAGCCAATAATAGAAAATGGAGAAAGAGTTGGTTATGCATGTGTTAATATTCAAACAGGTGAAAAAGGAATAATGGCACATAGAAATATAGATTCAAGATTGAGGATTTTAGGATTCGGAATTGATCCTACAGAACTAGACAGAGTTGCTGTTCCTGCTATATTGGATAGCATAGGTAATTGTGAAATTTTAGTGATTGATGAAGTTGGCAAGTTTTCAGTTGAAAGTGAAGGTTTTGTCGCAGCAGTCAGAACGGCTCTAGAATATGATATGCCTACGTTATTGACATTACATAAAAAGAGCAGGCACCCTTTACTCCAAGACATCAGAAGACGTGATGATGGTAGAATTTTGGAAGTAACACCTGTTAATAGGGCTTTACTGCCATATAAAATTCATAAATTGATAAAAGAAATTTATTAATACAGGGCAAGTTGATTCATCAGGAGCCCCCGGAGTAAATTATGGACTCTCCCGCTAGACGATTGGAAAGAGTTTTATTGGGAGTCATAATTCCTTTAGTTTTTTTAATTTCAATTACTTTTATTGATAATGATTTTGTCATAAAACAATGTGAAAATGGTATTTGTAATAATTATATTATTTCAATTATATTGATATTTTTAACTGCATTTTTGTGTTTAGTATTATTATTTTTAAAGTATTCAAATAAGTTAGATAAATGGTTTAGTAAAGAATTAGATACACAAATGCGTGAACGATTAAATACAGAATATCGTGAATCAGATGTGGCTAATTTAGGCTCTTCATGGGCAAAAATGGAAATTGAACATCTTGAAACTAAACACGGAGAGGAATAATGATGAGCGAAAACTTGACTTTCTCTATGCCTTCCTCTAAATAGAGAGCGGGTGCGATGAGTAACATACCAAGTGAATTGAAATATACTGCTGAACATGAATGGATTAGAATTGATGGTAATGAAATCATAGTTGGAATTACTGATTTTGCTCAGAATGCACTTACGGATGTAGTATGGGTAGAATTACCTGAATTAGATACTCATTTTGACGCTATGGACTCTTATGCTAGTGTGGAATCAGTAAAATCCGTTAGTGAAATATATGCTCCAATATCAGGCACTGTAACAGGAGTAAATGAATTGCTAGAAGATGCGCCCGAAACCATTAATACTGATCCATACGGTAACGGTTGGATTTGTAAAATGACAATTGATGATATTACTCAATTAGAAGGCTTACTGGATTCCAACACATATGAGGAATTGATTGGAGAATAGGTTATGGATTTTAATCCAATATATGTCTATGTTGATGGATCTTGTGAAGATAATAGAAATGTAACATCGGATACTTCAGCAGGATGGGGTTTTTGCGTTATAGATGGCGATAATGGATTAGGTAAAGGTCAAGGTAATTTAATTTATGAAGAAAGTGGTAAAGTAGAGACAAATTCAAAATTAAAAAATTTTCTTGGGGCGGATGTTGGATCAAATAATACAGCAGAGTTGAGCGCTATTGCATATGCACTTAGGTGGTTATTATTGGATCACACAGATAGGCCAGCAATTATTAGAGGTGATTCTCAATATGCAATGAATATTGCAAAAGGAGTTTGGAAAGCTAAAGCTAATCGAAAGTTGGCATTGAGAGTACAAAAATTATGGTCTGAGGTTGAATCCATTAAAAGGATAAAATGCGAGCATGTTCGTGCCCATAGAGGCCATAGGTGGAATGAGAGGGCTGATCATTTGGCATTTAGAGTAATGAAAGGTAATAATGCTTTACCCCTACAATTTTGGAAACCCGGGAATAGATAATTAATTATCTTTTAAAGGACCAATGCTCAATAATACATAAACTGCATTTAAGATCATTAGCGTACCGATTAATGCCAATATTAATCCAGTTGGATCTGGTAATTGAGGAATATTATTGTCAGTTAATCCCGCTAAAATAATAGTAAAGATACCAATTAATAATTCATATTTTGCTGATTTAGACGGATGTTGCCAGTTATCCATCCAAGGTATTAATCCATTATTCTTGAATGTAAACCTGTACCAGGAGATATAAATAAAACAAATACCAATTAAACCAAATATTCCAAGTGTGAAAGATTTTGAATCCCATGGCCCTAAAAATGAAATTTTTAGTAGGCTCGCATTCAATAAGAGTACTACTCCGAGAAATCCCCAGATTTTCCAATTCGGCGCATTGGCCTCGTCCATGTCATTTCCAAGGATAATTATGTCTTTAAAGCGCCGATATAAGATGAGTTGATTTTGGCAATATTTCTTTACCTTGTCGAATTATTTACGTGCTCTTAGTTACTCTTAATTTTCATGAATCCAATCTTGGACTTCCTATTGGTAGACTCTTTCGTTGTACTTTTTCCTTTATTCCTCTTTGGCATAGGTGAGATAATATTGTCCATTGTGGTGGTGATAATTGATTTATTCGGAAGAATTTTGAGTCAAAATAAAAATAATCCCGTAAACTCGTTTGAAGTACCTGTGGGTACACGGATTGGTATGAAGTATGATTTGAGATGGCTAAAAACTATTGATGATGATCATTTAGATTTAAGATATAGAGTATTGAGGATTGGATTACCCAAAGGTAGTGAACATTACCATGGAGTAGATGATGATCCTAAAACAAGATTTGTTTGCGTTTACAATGGAAAAAAAATAATAGGATGTGCGACCTTACAATCAGATGCTAAAGCAGGATGTAAATATAGGATTAGAGGGATGGCAGTTGATCCTGATTTTAGAAATAAAGGAATAGGTTCGGATATAGTGAAAAATCTACAAAATGAAGTTAGTAAAGAGAATACTGGCATCTGGTGTAATGCAAGAATCAGGGCTGTATCAATGTATTCAAGATGTGGTTTTAAGATTGTATCAGATATTTTTGAAATATCTGGAATTGGACCTCATTACGACATGGAATGGCGACCTCAACTAAGTAAATAAAAAATAATTTTTTTGGAGCACGGACCGGGATTTGCACCCAGGTCCAGGGATCTGCAATCCCTTGCATAGCTACTCTGCCATCCGTGCTTATGCGGCGCGAGTGGAACGCTCTCTTTGAATATTGTTCGTCCATAATTTAATTTTCCTTGCATACTATCATGTAGGTTAAACACTCGGACATCTATGTGCCAAGAGTATCCGAGAGGTATGAGGGACTCGGAGTAGGGTTTGCACCTTATCTTCAACCACCTGCAGAAGGTGTGATTAGATGGACTGTGGGCGAACCGGGATTTGATACTCCTGATAGAGTAATAGAAACTGCAATTAAAGGTTTAAAAGAAGGTAAAACAAAATATACAAGAGGCGCGGGATCTTTAGACTTGTGTAAAGAAGTTGCAAACTACCTTGATGATAAACACAATTTAAGATATCCTCCTGAAGATATAATTATAACTCCCGGTGCAAAACAAGGTTTGCTTTATTCTTTTTTGATTACAACTATGCCTGGAGATGAAGCAATCTTACTTGCCCCTTCTTGGGCATCATATGAACCAATGCTAAAATTTATTGGGGCTATACCTGTCCATGTACCGGTTAGAAAAGATAATTTTCATCCTGATATGGATGCAATTAGAAATTCAATAACTGATAAAACTAAGATGATTTTGTTAAACTCTCCATGTAATCCAACTGGAGCAGTATTTACGCCTTCGGAAATACAAGAGATTGTCGATATTGCTAAAGAATATGATCTTTGGATTGTATCCGATGAAATATATGCAAGGTTAGTTTGGGTAGATTATCCTCATATTTCACCTGCTGCCTTACCTGGAGGAATGGAACGTACGATTGTAGTTAACGGCTGGTCAAAGTCTTGGGCCATGACTGGGATGCGACTTGGATTTCTAGCAGGTCCAAAAGAAGCAATGAAGGCCGCAGCAAAAAGTCAAGCAAATTCTGCATCTCATGTTCCAACATTCCTGATGGATGCAGCAAAAGTAGCATTAAAATGTGATAATGAAGTTGATGAGTTTAATCAAGAATATTTGAAAAGGAGGAAGCTTATGATTGAAGGACTTTCAGAAATACCAGGATTGAGAATTACTGAGCCAGAAGGTGCTTTCTATGTTTTCATTGATGTTACTGGAACCGGGATGAGTGATGTTGAATTCGCAGATGGTGCACTTGAAGCCGGTGTACAATTAATTCCAGCATCCTTAATTACAGGAGGAGAAGGTTTTGTTAGAGTTTCATATGCTTCGGATGAAGATGTCATTACAGAAGGATTGTTAAGATTAAAAAAATGGTTAATTAAATAAAAATAATTTGTTATTTTTATAATTATACTATCTAAAATTATATTTATGATAAATTATGGGTTAATCAATATGAACACGAATGGAAGCAGAGGGGTTCACATTTTTTTAGATTATATTAATTATAATCCACCTACTCAAGAAGATGGTAAATGGATGTTAAAAATCCTTAGAAATTGTATAAAAAAAGCCGGAGTAAAGGAAGTTCACGCCCACGTTGTAGAATTTGATGGAGCAAATAGCCCACCAGGATTTGCAGCTGTTGTATTAGTGGATGAAAGTCACGTTACTGCACATTGTTACTCGGAAATTGGTATCCTGGCAATAGATGTCTTTACATGTGGAAAAAATGATCCCCAGGTAATTGTAGATGAATTAAAAATTATTCTGTCAAAGTCTATAGATAATTTAAATTTGGTAAGAGAGGAATCTGTAAAAAGATTTTTACTAAAGGGTGATTAAATGTCAATAAGAAAGTTCATTGAGGAAAATTATAAGCATTTTAATGCTGGAGTATTAGCAGAATGTTCTGATTCTCTAAGAAAATTCATCGATAATAAAGGAAGGATGATGATTACTTTGGCTGGTGCCATGTCCACTGCTGAAATAGGAAGAACTCTGGCACCTGTAATCAGATCTCAAAAAATCCATGCAGTGTGTTGTACAGGTGCCAATTTAGAAGAAGATTTATTTAATTTAGTTGCACATTCAAGTTATGAGAAAATTCCTAATTGGAGAGAGATGACGGCGGAAAATGATGCTGCACTCAGAGATAGAGGAATGAATCGAGTTACGGACGTTGCTATACCTGAAGAAGAGGCTGTTAGAAAAATTGAGAAACTACTATTGCCTTTATGGAAAAATGCTGAGGCGGCTGGTGACAAAAGATTTCCTCATGAATATCTGTATGACATCTTATTGCATAGCGATATAGAGTTTGATGCAAATCCAAAAAATTCGTGGTTATTGGCTGCAGCAGATGCCAATCTACCAATATTTGTCCCTGGTTGGGAAGATTCAACATTGGGGAATATACTTGCTGCGAGAGTTTTAGACTGTACATTAAAGAGTTCAGATATAGTAAAGGGGGGTTTGTATGCTATGCAGGAACTTGCAGATTGGTATAGGGAAGATGATTCTCCAACTGGAATATTACAAGTTGGAGGAGGTATTGCTGGAGATTTTGCAATTTGTGTTGTGCCCATGTTAGAACAAGATGTGGGAATAAAAGTAAGTCGTTGGAAATGGTTTGCACAAATTAGTGAGTCTAAATCATCATATGGAGGATATTCTGGAGCGCCCCCTACTGAAAAGATAAGTTGGGGAAAATTAGATGTCGACACTCCAAGATTTATGATAGAATCAGATGCTACCATTGTTTTACCATTACTATTAAAGTCACTAGAATAGATTAGTGTATTCATTACAATCTTCATA
>MDSY01026621.1_pt1 | contig 25365 bp, 26 predicted proteins | sample 811131 | NCBI WGS metagenome assembly MDSY01 (sample SAMN05326643, study PRJNA326480) | marine metagenome | isolation source: seawater | place: Atlantic Ocean: South West | collected 2010
AAAAGTTTGCCCGAGTGGTGGAATTGGTAGACACAAGGGACTTAAAATCCCTCGATAGAAATATCGTGCCGGTTCAAGTCCGGCCTCGGGTACCACATATAACTATTATATAAATTCAAATATTTATAGCTTAATACTCCCTTAGGTTTTCAACCAAAATACTATTAACTAGAAATTTTTTACAGAAAAAAACTTGAAGAGTATAATAAATTAGATAACCTTTTATATTGAAAATGAACAATCCATCAAACAAAGAATTAAATAAAAATCATGAAGACGAAATAGATCTTTATGAATTATTTCATGTTCTTTGGTATAAGAAATTATACATAGGTGTAATAACAACTATATTTATAATTGTCTCAATTATATATGCAGTTATGTCTCCTAATATATATAAATCAGAGGCTATTATGATGCCAGTAGAAACAAACTCTGGAATGAATGGAATGCTTGGTCAGTATTCTGGAATTGCAAGTATGGCTGGACTGTCTCTCCCATCTGAATCAGGAACAAAGTCTCAAGAAGCTATAGCTAGAATTAGATCTTTTGAATTTTTTTCTAATCACTTCTTGCCTTTTATAAACCTTCAAGATTTGATTGCAATTAAAAAATGGAATCAAGTAAGTAACATCCTTATCTATTACGAAGATGATTTTAACTCAGAATTGAACAAGTGGGTAAGAAAAGTTAAACCTCCAAGGTCTTTAATTCCCTCTTCACAAGAGGCTTACTTAACTTACAAAGATACTATGAATATAGTTGAAGATAAGAAAACATCTTTTGTATCTTTGTCTATTGAGCATATTTCACCCTTTATAGCTCAACAATGGGTAGAGCTTATTATTACTCAAATAGACAAAACTATGAGAGATCAAGATAAACAGGAATCTATCAAATCAATTGAATATTTAAATGAAGTTGCATCTACCGCAAATTATGAAGGAATAAAAAAAACTCTATCTTCACTTCAAGAAGAGCAAATGAAGGTGTTGATGATGGTTGAGGCAAATGAAGATTATGTTTTTAAAGTTATTGAATTACCAATAGCACCAGAAATTCAATCCAAACCCAAGAGATCATTAATTGTTATTTTGGGGGCTATTATGGGATTTATGATTAGCGTTGTAGGGTCCTTAGTTTTTCATTACACAAGAAACCCATATGAAGAATGATTTATCTTTTTATAATGACTAAACTCTCTTCAAGAAGTTTCCAATATATAAGGACTTTAATATGTCAGTAATTAAATTAGCTAGTGATACTTTCCACTTGCAACTAAAAAGCTAAACATGACGAGAATATTTGTAGCAGGCCATAAAGGGATGGTCGGATCCGCAATCGTGCGACAATTAGAGCAAAATATCTCTAATGATATTGTTACTATGGATCGATCAAGTTTAGATCTATCTGATCAACAAAATGTATGTAATTTTTTTTCTGATCAAAAAATTGATCAGATTTATTTGGCAGCAGCAAAAGTGGGGGGCATTCATGCTAACAACACATATCCTGCAGAATTTATTTATGAAAACCTTATCATGGAAGCAAATATTATCCATGCAGCATACAAAAATAGTATAAAAAAATTATTGTTTTTAGGTTCCTCATGCATCTATCCGAAGCTTGCTGAGCAGCCCATGAGAGAGGATTGCTTGCTTACTGGAGAACTTGAACCTACAAATGAGCCCTATGCTATTGCCAAAATTGCTGGAATTAAGCTATGTGAAAGCTATAACCGTCAATATGGTTTCGACTATAGATCAGTGATGCCAACAAATCTATATGGTATGAATGATAATTTTCATTCAGAAAATTCACATGTGATTCCTGCTTTACTTTATCGCTTTCACGAGGCCAAGATTTCTAATACTCCTTCAGTAAAAGTTTGGGGAACTGGAAATCCAAGCCGAGAATTTTTATATGTTGATGAGATGGCCGATGCGTCTATTTTTGTAATGAATTTAGATGACAAAACCTATCAATCTGAAACCCAACCAATGATGTCACATATAAATGTAGGTACTGGACTTGACTGCACTATTCGTGAACTTGCTGAAACTATATCAAAAGTAGTTGGCTACGATGGTGATATTGTTTGGGATAAAAACAAACTTGACGGCTCTCCAAGAAAATTGATGGATGTGTCACGATTAGAGCGCCTCGGATGGAAAGCAAAAATTTCCTTGGAGCATGGATTGACTATGACGTATAAATGGTTTTTAGAAAACTTTAAGGATGTAAGAAAATAATTTTATTATTAAGATATAAGAGGTCTTATGAAGTATCAAAAGAAAGTTCTTCTAATGGGTGGAATGGGCAACAAATTCTTCCAAATATCAAGAGCCCTTGAGTTTAAGCGTAATAATTTAACTGTTGAGATTGTATTTATAGATCACAGTATACAAAGGCTATACAAGCTTAGCGGTCACACCATTCATAGCGACTGGCTGGATATAGTGGTTCTTGCACGTAATCTTGGTCTTGATGCAAGACCTATAAACTTTATTGAATTTATTTCTCTAGGTTTAAGATTTATTTGTCGTAAGTTAGGGCTACCAACTAGGTTTGATGAAAAAATAGAGGACGTTTTGATCTTAGATTCAAACTTTATCAAATCTAAATGGGATATAGGATATTTTCAATCGAGACATCATGTTTCAAAAAGATCATTAGATAAAGTTGCCGATGGCTTGCTTTCATTGTTGGATATTCAAAAAACTAATATTAGTGACGTGATGACATGTCATATTCGAGGTGGTGATTTTGCAAGTAATATGCGACTTAGCAATAATGAAATTCAAGCTTTAGTTAATTTTTGTAAATCTGAGTCTTTAAAGTTAGTAGTTGTTACAAATGATAAAATTTTTTGCAGAGTTCTGTTTGAGGACCAGTCTTACGATCTAGCTTATGGAAAATCAGCCTTAGACGACTTTGCAATACTTGCATCATCCAGGAATCTCTATTTATCTAATTCAACTTTTGCATTTTGGGCTGCTCTAATAGCTATAAGGTCTCATAATGCAATGACCTATGTACCAGAAAACTGGTCATATACTGATTTTATATCAGGTACAGAAAAGGCTATATTGAAAAATAATTGAATATGAACTTCATAAATTTTTCATTGTAATTTTAGCTGAATCCATTATAGGTTTTGATTGATTTCCTATCTTGTTTTAAACTAACTCTTATAATAATCCTATAAAATCTAATAAGCATTTTTTAAAGAAAAGAACACATTGACCTATCTTATAACTATCCTTACAGCCTTTGGCTCGCTCACTGGCTTTATAATTCAAGCCCTTTTAGCAAGACAGTTTGGTATCGGAAACGATATGGACTTATATTTACTGGCTTTAAGCATCCCTTTATTTGGCGCAGCAGTCTTTGCGACAGCATACTCATTTAGCATAGTCCCGCAGCTAGTAGGGATTGAAGATGAAAAGGAAAGAATTAAATTAAACCAAGGGGTTATAATTTTTAGCTCATTAATTGGTATTTTATTTTTTTTGTTTAACTTTTTGGCTGATTTTCAACTTAGTTTTTACTCGAACTCAAGCATATTAATTCTAGATAAACATAAAATGCTATTCAGATTAGCTTGGTTATTTGGTGCGTGCCAAATTATGTTGGCCGCATTTGCTACTATTTTAACGGCAGAAAAACGTTATTTATCTGCGATATTTTTACAACTAAGTCCTCAAATTGGCTTATTATTTTTCCTACTTTTTTTTAATGAAAGTAAAGATATTATCTATCTAATAATCGGCTCACTTTCTGGTTGTTCAGTAGGGATTTTGGTATCTCTTTTGAATCTGAGAAAATATTTGATTACAATCAATAAAATTACTTTTCAAGACCTCTATTTATTATTAAAAAAAGTTGGTTCAAAATCGCTTTATGGTGCTTTAGCTTCAAGCGTTTTTGGCGTATATATAATTATTGATGCAATTATGGCTCCTTTTGAAGGTTTGGGAGTCCTTACTTCACTTGCTTACTCTCAGAAAGTTATAATTGGTTTTGGCAATCTTGCAACGGTAGGCGTATTTACTGTTGCAGCTCCTCAGTTCAAAGAAATTATCGCTAATCATGGCCCAGCTGCATTTTTTGTTCATATTAAAAAATTAGTCGGATATTCTTTATTCTTTTCGTTAATTCTTGCCATGGGGTTATATTTTTTTACAGATGATCTTTTAAGTTTCTTTTTTAAATCAGATGTATTTTTAGATTCAGATGTAACTTCAGTTACTTTATTGGTTATCACAATGCTTCCAGGAATGATTGCTATGTTAGCCTCATCGGTATTATTTAAAGCACTTTTCTGTTTAGATAAAATATGGCGTATTTCAATTTTCTTAGGCTTTTTATGGCCAATATTATATTTTATTGGCATTACATTTCTTCCTAGTGAAGGAGCAATTAAGTTCTCGCAAAGCTATACGTTTACTTGGATTATATTTGCTACTGTTCTTGTACGGTATATCTTCATAAGAATAAAAGACGAAATTTTAAAACAAGAGTGATTTAGATTGATATATTATGAAGTATGGTTAAATTTATTTATATAAACCGGGTTAACTACATAATGCTCGGCCTTTTATTATTGCCAGTTTTTTTTGGGGCCATTGATTTTTATTCCAGTTTTAATACTAATTTCTCTATGGGTCTTGCTCGTTACATTAGCCTATCACCGTCTCAAGCTTTTGGATGGATGTTCTTATGCATATTATTTTCAATAATTGCATCTTTGGTATGTATCTTTTTTTCTTTTACATGGTTCAAGTCAAGCCCTCAGGCAAGAACATTAAATAAAAAGGTAGTGGAAAAGGTGAATCGTGATTTTAAGATAATATTCCTTTCAATAGCAACATATAAGTCATTATATATAATCAATTTTGGCGTTCTGGACTTTATTTTAATGGCAAGATTTGGAAATGTTCCTATTGGTCCAGCATTATATTTTTTCTTTCTTATGTTTCCATTTATTTTGGCCTATGAAATCTCTGTAAAACGATTTAATTTTGTTAATATTTTATCGTTAATATTTCTTATATTTCTTAATCTAGCCACAGGCTTTAGATTATTATTAATATACGCCTTTGCCGTAATAATTATTTTTAATTGGGACACCGTGACTAAGATTAGTAGGTATAAAATTATTTTTTTTACATTAATCCTTGGACTGCTATTTATAGGCTATGAATTATCAAGACAGCAGCTAGAGGTAGGCGGATCGGCTGTTGAAACACAGTCTGCTATAGATAGTTTAAATAGGACAAATCCTCTAAATACATTGCAACTTATAGAATCTAGACAGGTATCACTTCCTATTAGTGATGTGGCAAAACTGTGGACTCATCCAGTTGCAAATTTCTTTGAGAGCTTTGGAGCAAATTTTGAAGGTCTTATAGATACTAGTTTTGATTTAGAGAAAGTTTTAGAACCTCTTTTTTCAGATTTTTTAGCATGGCGTGGTACTCCTTCATACAAAGCAACAGGATTTGCTATGAGCATTGTTAGCTATTCATATTTATTTGATCAGATGTTAGGACTTATTATTTTCGCAGTAGCATATGGTTTCTTTTTAGCAATTGGATGTAAACTTTTATCATCAGGAGTATATGAGCAAAAAATACTTGGCTCAGCATTATTGGTATGCTCATTTTTATGTCATGAATCTGTTGTTGGCTCCATTGCTTTATTGATTTATGGGCTAATATTTTTTTTAATAATGGGGGTTTGGACTATTTCAAGACAGACTATTATTAATTATCAGCGTAATGTAAAATAGCGTCACTTTTAAGTATAGAAATTATATGAAAATAATAATTGTAAGTGGTGGTTTTGATCCTATTCATTCTGGGCATGTAGCTTACTTTAAAAAAGCTGCTGAATTAGGGGATAAGCTTATCGTCGCACTAAATAGTGATGATTGGCTCATAAATAAGAAAGATAAATTTTTTATGCCTTTTGATGAGCGTAAATTGATAATTGAAAATTTTTCTTGCGTTGATCTTGTTATTGATTTTCAGGATGATGATAAAGGAAGTGCTTCGAATGCGTTAATAAAAGTCAAAGAAATGTATCCAGAAGACGATATTGCCTTTGCAAATGGTGGAGATAGAAATAAAGGTAATATACCTGAAATGTCTATAGATGGTATAGAGTTCTTATTCAGTGTTGGAGGAGATGATAAAAAAAATTCATCTTCTTGGATTCTAAAAAAATGGCAGTATTATCATGAAGAAAGATTATGGGGATCTTTTTATAACTTATTTGAGGATGGCTCTGAAATAAAGGTAAAAGAACTTGTTGTTCAGCCTGGAAAAGGAATGAGTTTTCAAAAACACTTTAAAAGAAGCGAAATATGGCTTGTCAGCAAAGGGTCATGCATAGTTAACTACAGCAAAGATGATCCAAATAATAAAGAAAACATTCAACTTAACAAATTTGATCATTATTTAGTTCCCTTGGGTCAATGGCATCAAATAACAAATCCATTTGATGATGTATGTCATTTAATAGAAATTCAATATGGTAACGAATGTATAGAAGAAGATATCCAAAGAACTGAATATTATAAAAAAGATTAATAAAATTAAGGGGACATTACTCAATTTCATATTTTAATAGACTACTTAACTATATTTATAAAAATCATATCCAATGAAACATTCTAATAACAAAAAAGTAGCGATTATATTTGGTGCAACTGGACAAGATGGTTCATATCTTGCCAAAAGTCTTATAGATTCTGATTATAATGTCTATGGAGTAACTAGGAATTTAAAACCATGCTCCAATCATGTAAAGCTAAAAATTGAAAATAAAATCAAGCTAATACAAATCAATGAACTTACTAAAGAGGCATGTGTTGAATTAATAGATGAGTTAAATCCTGATGAAATATACAACTTAATGGGACCTTCATCTGTAGCATATTCATTTGAGCATCCAAAGGAAGCTATAGATTTATCATTAGCAAATTGTTTGAGTATATTGGAAGCTATTAGATTATCGGCAAAAATAAATATTAAATTTTTTAATGCTTCATCTACAGATTGTTATGGTGACACTAAGTTAGAAACCATTAATGAAAATTATAAATTTTCACCCAAAAGTCCATATGCATCAGGTAAGGCATCATGTTCAATGGCAGTCGATATCTATAGAAATGCTTATGGTCTATATGCCGTTTCTGGAATTCTTTCAAATCATGAATCAGTTCTTAGAGATGTGAACTTTGTTACTATGAAATGTGTAGATTCTGCAAAAAAAATATCTCAAGGCAAACTAGATATATTAGAATTGGGCAATATTTCTATTAAAAGAGACTGGGGTTGGGCCAAGGAATATGTTGAGGCTATGAGATTAATGTTAAAAAATTCAGAACCACGTAACTATATTATTGCAACTGGTAAAACTGTCTCACTTGAATATTTTGTAGATGGAGTATTTAATTTTTTTGACATGGATTATAAAAATTTCATCAGCATTAACAAAGATTTTATTAGGCCAAATGAAATTAATGAAATCAACTTAGATCCTCATTTAATTGAAAAAGATCTAGGCTGGAAAGCTTCATCAAAAATTGATGAAATAATTAATAAGTTATGTATCTCCTCAATTAACTAAATAAAAAATGACTATAACTTTTAGAGAAAAAATTAAACACTATTATAGAAATAATCCAAATAATCCATTTATGATGTTTATTGTAAACTCTAGAAAAGCCTTGTTTGAATTTAAGCATTATTTTAATTTCTGTTTTTTAAAAATCATGGGATTTAAGGTTTTAGATAACCTGCCAGCAATCAATAAAAGCACAATGAGACTAGATGTCGTTTATTGTTGTATAGAAAGAGATTTAGATATTTTAGAACTTTCATTAAAGTCAGTGCGAAACTATTTAATGCACCCAATTAATAATATATATGTAATAGGACCTAAATCTAAAAAAATGATTGATTTTTGTGACAGAAGTAATTGCATATTTATAAATGAGAATGAGGGATTTCCATTCATAAAAAGTGATATTTTCTATGAGATAAATTTATGGGGCAAAAAATATGATAGGTCAGGTTGGCTATTTCAGCAACTACTTGGTCTTTCAGCTGATATTTTTTGTGAGGAAGATAATTATTTTATACTAGACTCTGATACTTTATTAACTAAACCTCAGAAATTTGAGCTAAACGGCTCATATATATTTAATTATGCTGACGTTGTTCACCAACCTTATTTAACAACTTATAAAAGTTTATTTGGTAACTCAGCAACTTGTCCGGTAAGCCTTACTTCCCATATGATGATCTTTAATAAAGAATTACTCAAGAATATGAGGACTTCTATTAAAAATAATACTGGTGCTGAATGGTATCAATCCATGATTAGTCTGGTTGATAATGATGTCCATAGTTTTATATCTGATTATGAGAATTATGCTCAATTCGTTATTTCCCAAAATAAGGAATCATGTATTCTAAGTTATTGGTATAACGAATCTGAATTTAGGTCGAAGCTAGAAAGATTTGGCCAAAAAGAATACTCTAATAAATCAAAAATCAAATCAATATCCTTTCACCATTACAATTAAAAATTTAAGGTAAAAAAAATGAAAAATAAAAAAGTTGCATTAATCACTGGAATTACAGGTCAAGATGGTTCTTATCTGGCAGAATTTTTGCTAGAAAAAGATTATGAGGTTCATGGTATCAAAAGAAGATCATCATCTCTAAATACAGGAAGAATAGACCATATTTATGAAGATCCTCATTTAATCGGTAAAAACTTAACTCTTCATTATGGAGATTTGACTGACTCATCAAATCTTACTCGAATACTTTCAGATATACAGCCTGACGAGGTATATAACCTTGGAGCTCAATCTCATGTAGCAGTCAGCTTTGAATCTCCAGAATATACTGCTGATGTAGATGCTATGGGAACTTTGCGCCTACTAGAGGCAATAAGGTTTTTAGGTTTTGAGAATAAAACAAAATTTTATCAGGCTTCAACATCTGAGCTTTATGGACTGGTTCAAGAGACTCCTCAGAAAGAAACCACACCTTTTTACCCAAGATCACCATATGGAGTTGCAAAGCTATATGCTTATTGGATTACTGTAAATTATAGAGAGTCTTATGGCATCTATGCTTGTAATGGTATTCTTTTTAATCATGAATCACCGCGTCGAGGCGAAACTTTCGTAACCAGAAAAATTACAAGAGGCTTAAGTAGAATTGCACAAGGAATAGAAACATGCCTGTATTTAGGTAATATGGACGCTCTTCGTGACTGGGGTCATGCAAAGGATTATGTAAGAATGCAATGGATGATGCTACAACAAGATGAACCTGAAGATTTTGTAATAGCTACAGGTGTTCAATATTCTGTTCGTCAATTTGTTGAATGGTCAGCTAAAGAAATTGGCATTTCTTTAAAATTTTCAGGAGAAGGTAAAGAAGAGTGCGGAATCGTTACCAAGGTAGAGGGCGACAATGCTCCTAATGTTAATGTTGGTGATACTATAGTAAAGGTTGACTCTCGATATTATAGACCGGCAGAGGTTGAAACTCTTTTAGGCGATCCTAGTAATGCAAAAAATAAACTAGGCTGGACTCCAGAAATTTCCATCAAAGATATGATTATTGAAATGGTTCAATCAGATATACAGGAAGCAAAAAGCCATAAATTACTTCAAGAACATGGATTTGCGACAAATAATTCCTCAGAGGATTAGGGTGGAACAAAAAACCTTCAACTATAAATTAGTTTGTTGCAATATCGAAGAACCTTATTGTTGCATTGAAAATATAATATATTCTTTAACTTAATAAATATATAATGCATAAAACATTAAAGAATAAAGTTATAAATTTTTTTAAAGGAAAATTATGAAGGTTATTATTTTGGCAGGAGGATTAGGTACTCGACTAGCAGAGGAGACCAGCTTACGGCCTAAGCCGATGGTTGAAATTGGTGGGCGACCTATTATCTGGCATTTAATGAACACTTACGCTGATTGCGGGTTTAAGGAATTTATATTAGCACTTGGTTATAAGGGAGAGCTAATAAAAGATTTTTTCCTTAATTATCATTCACTAAATAAAGATTTAACTGTCAATCTTAATGATGGCACCTCTTCTGCACACTCATCAAATTCTCTCGATTGGGTAGTTCATCTAATTGATACTGGTCTCAAAACAATGACTGGTGGAAGGATTAAGCGTTTGAAAAACTTTGTTGGGGATGAAACTTTTATGGTTACATATGCTGATGGGTTGTCAGACATTGATATAAGTGCATTACTAAAATTTCATCAATCACACGGCAAGTTGGCTACTGTAACTACTGTTCCTCCTCCATCAAGGTTTGGTAATTTAGAAATTGAAAACAGCAAAGTAATTTCTTTCAATGAAAAGCCAGAAGAGCATGAAGGGTTAATTAATGGTGGCTTTTTTATTTTTGAGCCTGGTGTATTTGATTATATTCATGGGGATGATATTTCTTTAGAGCGAGAGCCATTAGAAAAACTAGCTCTAGATGGACAGCTTATGGCCTATGAACACAAAGGCTTTTGGCAGATGATGGATACCATACTTGAAAAAAGGTTACTTGAAGATTTATGGTCAACTGGGAAAGCACCTTGGAAAAGGAAATAATTATGAATAATTTTTGGAAAGATAGAAATACATTGGTTACCGGAGCTACAGGGTTATTAGGAGGCTGGGTTGCAAAAAAACTTCATGAAGCTGGTGCAAATGTTGTTTGCTTGATTCGTGACGAAGTTCCTCATTCACAATTAGTTAGATCAGGCCTTGTAAATAAGTTAACAGTTGTTAAAGGTGACATTTGCGATCAAAAGCTTATGGAACGTGTGCTAGGCGAGCATGAAATAGATACAGTGATGCATTTAGCTGCTCAAGCTATAGTCGGTATAGCTAATCGAAATCCAATAACTACATTTGAAGCTAATATTCAAGGCACTTGGTCTGTTTTAGAGGCTTGCAGACGAAGTCCTCTAGTAAGTTCAATTGTAGTTGCATCTTCAGACAAGGCCTATGGAGATCAAAAGGTATTACCTTATTACGAAGATACACCTCTTCAAGGTCTTCATCCATATGATGTTAGTAAATCATGCGCAGACTTGATTACGCACTCATACGCTCATACTTATGACTTACCAGTTGCGATTACAAGATGTGGTAATTTTTATGGTGGGGGAGATCTTAATTGGAATAGAATTGTTCCTGGAACTATTCGCTCTATTATTAATGGAGAAAAACCTATTATTAGATCTGATGGTAAATTCACTCGTGATTATTTATACGTCGAAGATGGTGCTGCTGCATATATGTTGCTAGCCGAAGAATTAATTAAAAATCCAAATTTAAAAGGAGAAGCTTTCAATATTTCAAATGAGCACCCCATAACAGTCATTGAGCTTGTTGATAAAATTCTTTTACAAATGGATTCATCTTTACTGCCAGAAGTTAGGAATGAAGCAAGCAATGAAATTAGAGAGCAATACTTGGATGCTAATAAGTTTAAAAATATGTTGAACTGGACTCCCTATTTTGATCTTGAATCAGGAATTGAGAAAACTGTCCAATGGTATGTAGATTTCTTTCAAACATCTGAAGGTTCTTAGAAGTAAGCATTGAACATCTGGTTAGTTTATCCTTATGGGGCAATTCCAGGAGAAGGAAAGCGCCCTGATAGAGCTTCTATGATAGCTGAAGCTCTTTCAGCTGATGGTCATACAGTAACTTGGTGGGCATCCGCTTTTGACCATTCAAACAAAAAATTTAGAACAAAAAATTTAACTAATATTGAGGTTTCATCCAATTTTATTATTCGTCTTGTGCCTACAACAGGATATACAAAGAATATATCTTTAAAGAGGATTTTTCATGAAAATCGTTATTCTAGAAATATATATTCCATTTCTAGTGACTATGATCCACCTGATGTAATAATCTTGAGCGAGCCTGCTCTTTTTCGCAGTGGCCCCGTATTAAAATTAGTAGAAAAATACAAATGTTTATTAGTGCTGGATATATTGGATATATGGCCAGAATTATTTAAAATAGTCTTACCTAAAAATTTACAATTTCTTGGAAATTTCTTTTTCAAGCCATGGTATAAGCGAAGAGAAAAGTTATTTCAAAAAGCAAATGCTATTCTTGCGGTATCAAATAGCTATATTGAATTGGCTAAGAGGGTTAATCCAAATATACCAATTGAATTAACCGAGATAGTTCATTTTGGAACAAATGTTGCTGCACAACGCAAAGATATGAATAGTCCAAGCATTTTACCATCGCCATTAAACATTCAAAAAAAGATTTCTGGTGAGGTATGGGCAATATATGCATCTACCCTTGGTAGTAATTATGATGTAGATACACTCCTTAAAACAGCAAAGCTAATAGAGGAAAAGAATGTACATATAAAGTTATTAATAGCCGGTGAGGGGCCTCTTAGAAAGGAGATAGAATCTTTTATTAAATTCAATAACTTAAAAAGAACTATGTATATTGGCAATCCTGATTCTAAAGTTCTGGCTCATATTTTTTCACTTTCTGATATCGGTTTATCTATGTATTTGAAGGAATCGTCTGTTACTTTTCCTATAAAAGCCTTTCATTATTTTGCAGCAGGCCTGCCTATAGTAAATTCTTTAAACGGAGATTTATCAACAATATTATCAGATAATAAAGCTGGAATGCAGTATCGCGCAGAAGATCACGAATCTTTATTTGAAGTATTAAACTACCTTGCATCTAATACAGATAAGAGAGCTGAAATGTCTAAAAATTCATACAATTTAGCAATGAATTTTGACCAAAATGTCCAATATAAAAAATTTACTGAAATTCTGAAGAGGCTGTCTATTGGTATATAATTGTGATTAATAATTTTTAAAGGAACCTAATACTATGTCAGAACCATTTTCTCTTTCAGCTCTAGAGTTATTAGAGTTTCAACCTAATAGATATCCATTTCTTATGATTGATCATGTATCAGAAGTTGTTCCAGGCAAGTCTGCAAAAGGATTTAAAAACCTTACATGGAACGAGTGGTATTTTCCTGTTCATTTTCCTGGAGGTCCTAATCTTCCAGGAGCTCTTCAACTTGAAGCAATGGCTCAAATGTTAACAGTTGCTGTTACAACACAAGAAGGATTAAAGGGAAAGGTTACACATGCGCTTGAGCATACAGTTAAGTTTAAATTAGAAATGACTCCTGGAATGCGGTTGGATATTGAAACTGAAATAGTTTCATGGAGAAGGGGTATATGTAAGGGAAAGGGAAAAATACTTGTAGATGGCCAAGTTGGATGTACCGCTGATATGTTAATAACTATCCCTGATATTTTAGAAGACTATCTACCAAAAGAAAAATAATTTAAAAATGTCTGATACATTTGACATAGTAATTATTGGTGCTGGAGCTAGTGGTGCCGCTGCAGCATGGAGTCTGAGTCAAAAGTTTGATAGCATTGCTTGTCTTGAACAAGGAGATTGGATGGACCCATCCAAATACCCAAGTACAAATACTGACTGGGAAATTCTTAAATCAAGAAATTTTAGCCCGTTACCCAATGAGAGAAATTTACCTTCAGACTATAAAATAGATGATACAGACTCACCCATCGCAATTTCAAATTTTAATGCTGTTGGTGGGAGTACCATTTTATACTCTGGTCACTTTCCTAGAATGCACCCTTCTGATTTTAAAACCTCCTCCTTGGACAATGTGGGAAGTGATTGGCCTATAGAATATGGTGATCTAGAAAAATTTTATAACATAAATGATAAACAGATGGGTATATCTGGTCTAGAAGGCGATCCAGCCTACCCTGAAATAACCGGCTTACTTCCCCCAATTGATATTGGAGATATAGGGAATGTCATGGGAAAAGGGTTTAATAAACTAGGCTGGCATTGGTGGCCTTCGTATGCCGCAATTTTAACAAGAGAGAAAGATGGAAGAGGAAGATGTCTAAATCTTGGCCCATGCAATACTGGTTGTCCTCAAGGAGCAAAATCTAGTGTCGACATAACCTATTGGCCTAAAGCTATTAAAAATGGAGTGAAATTATTTACTAACTCAAGGGTAAGTCAAGTTATTGTTAATTCAAAAGATGAAGTAAAAGGCGTCATGTACTTTGATGCACATGGAGAAGAACATTTTATCAAATGTAAAATTGTTCTAATGGCTTGCAATGGCGTTGGAACGCCCAGACTTTTACTTAATTCCAAGTCAAAGGTGAGAAATGAAACACTTGCCAATAGATCTGACATGGTTGGAAGAAATTTAATGTTACATCCTTTAGGTTTTATTGAAGGAATATTTGAAGATAATATTGATTCCAATATTGGCCCTCATGGATGTTGTCTTTTAAGCCAAGAGTTCTATGAGACCTCGGAAGATAGAGGTTATAAAAGAGGTTTTACGATGCAAGTACTTAGAGGCCCTGGTCCTATTGAGCTATCAAAATCAGCTATTCAGAGAGGTCTAATACCCTGGGGTGAAGGACATCATGAGGCTTTTAAGAAGCTGCATAAAAAAAATATTGGGATATCAATTATATGTGAAGACATTCCAGAAGCATCAAATACTGTTTCACTTCATAATGATATGAAAGATTCAAATGGTATTCCATGCCCAAAAATAAACTATAAATTAAGTAACAATACTAAGAAAATGATGGCCTTTGGTCTAAAAAAAGGAAAAGAGGTAATGGAAGCTTCTGGCGCTTCAGATATCTTTACATTCGGTCCAGTAAGAAATACAGGATGGCACCTATTAGGAACAACTAAGATGGGAAATAACAGGGAGACATCTGTTGTTAACAAATTTGGAATGGCGCATGATGTCAAAAATCTTTTTGTTATTGATAGCAGCTGTTTTCCAACTGGTGGCGGAGTAAATCCAACTTCAACCATTCAAGCTCTAGCGCTATATATATCTGAGAATATAAAGAATGGAGAAGCATTAAAATGAATTTAAATAATTTTATATTAGCTCTTTCAGAGATCATAATTCCTGGTAGCATTGAAAAAGATATTTTATGCAGCTCACAAGTAGATTTTTATGATTTTTTAAAAAGGAATAATAAATTAGACCTTATAAAAATTTATAAAGATAATATAGAAAAAAGTTTCATAGAAGAATATGAAAAAAGCATTTATGAAGAATCTGATGAGTCAATAAAAAGATATTTAGTTAAATCCAAAAGAAAAAATTTTAGACTTTTAAATGAAATTTCAGTACTTTTATGTGAATGTTATTATTCTGACTATGACGCACTAAATAAATTAAATCTTCCAACAGAAGCTCCGTTTCCTATTGGAAATATAATACAAGAAATAGATTTAACTATTCTTGGAGATGTCTATAATAGAGGTAAAATTTACCGCTAATCTATAAAAAAACTATTCCACACCATAAAATTATCATGAATGAAACTAATTTAATCAGCAAGTTGGAAGAAGAGTCCAAGCAAATAAGAAAAATAATTATAGAAACAGCATATCATTGTGGTGAATCAGCTCACATAGGCGGAGCCCTGAGCATGACTGAAATAGTAAATTATTTGTATGCACAATTTTTAAAACATGATCCAAGAAATCCTGAATGGGAAGAGAGAGACATATTTATTTTAAGTAAAGGCCATACTTGTCTCGGGTTTTTTAGCACTCTCTATTTTTATGACTATTTTGATAAAGAAAAGTTGAATACATTTCAGACCAATGGTACAGATTTGATAGCACACCCCATTAAAAAAATTAGTTTAGGAATTGAAAGCTCAAACGGAAGTCTTGGTCAAGGCTTGTCTTTTGGCATGGGCATGGCAGTAGGCTTTAAAAAGAGGGAATCAGATAGAAAAGTTGTAGTTGTTCTTGGTGATGGCGAATGTAATGAAGGTTCTGTTTGGGAGACAGCAGCATCAGCATCAGAATTAGAGGTAGATAATCTAATAGCTATTGTAGATGAGAATGGCTTTAGGAATGACGGTCCAAATCATACGTATCAGAAGAATTCATCTTTAGCCAGTGTATGGACATCTTTTGGATGGAATGTAATAAAAGTCAATGATGGTAACAGTTATCTTGATTTAATAGATGCATTTGAAGAAGTTTCAAGATCTAACGGGAAGCCAATTGCATTAATTTGTAAAACAATAAAGGGCAAGGGTATAAGCTTTATGGAAGATAATAATGAATGGCATCATAACAGGGTAACTGAATCTATCTATAACAAAATTATAGAAGAACTAAAATAAATACTATGGAATTTACAAGCAAAAATGCAAGAATGTTATCAAGAATAGGTGCTAGAGCATGTTATGGCCAATCCCTTTCATCTCTGGCAATTAAGAATAAAAATATACTTGCCATCTCCGCAGACCTTGGAAGATCTTCTGGTCTTGATAGGTTCTCGAAGGAGCATAGCAGTCAATTTATTAATACAGGAATTGCTGAACAAAATTTAGTGGGCTGCGCATCTGGTTTGGCAAGAACTGGGTTCTCTGTATTTGCATCGACTTTTGCACCATTTGCATCACTTAGAGCATCTGAGCAAGTAAGAATGAATATGGGCTATATGCAGGAGCCTGTAAATTTAGTAGCTCTAGGAAGTGGTATAGCTTTAGCATATCTAGGTAATTCGCATTTTGGATTAGAGGATATTGCTGTCATGAGAGCCATACCAGGTATTAATATTATTTGTCCTGCAGACTGTTTTGAAATATACAAAGCTTTAGAAGCATCTGTGGATTATCAGGAGCCTATTTATATAAGATTAACTGGAGCAATAAATTGCCCTATAGTTTACAAAGATGATTATCAGTTTGAAATAGGCAAAGCTGTCACTATAAAAAATAGGAAGAAAGTTAATGTACTCTCTCATGGAACTACTGTTGGCCACTGCAAAAAAGCTATTGAAGAACTAGAAGAAGATGGTTTCGAGGTCGGACTAATAAACTTTCACTCAATCAAGCCACTTGATTTTGAAATGCTTGATAAAATATATAATGATTCTGATAAAATATTGGTTTTTGAAGAGCATGTTAAGACAGGAGGTCTTGGGAGTGCTGTCCTAGAGTACTTCAATGATAATAACAAAGACTCTTCTATGGTTCACAGGCACGGTATTGACGGCTGGATTAAAAATACAGGAACTTATGACTTTATGCTTGCTGAGCTAAAATTAGATAAAGAAGGTATAAAATTGTCTATTAAAAAACATTTATAAAATGAATAAAAGAATTTGGTACATATATGGAGCTGGAGGCTTGGGAAGGGAGTGTTACGATATTGCCTACTTATCGCTTGAAGATGTTATAATTGAATTCCTCGAAGATAAGCCAAGTAAAGATAAGATTAATGGAGTAACAGTGACCTCTTTTGATAATCATATACCAAAATCTTGGATAACTGTTGCTGTAGGGGAGCCAGATATCAGAGAAAAATTACTGAAAAAAATTAAGTCTACGAGCATGATATTAAAGAGTGCTATTTCAAAAAATTCTTTTATTTCTTCAAGCTCAACCATTGAAGATGGCACGATTGTAGCTCCACTTTGTTCCATTCAGGCAAATGCAAGACTTGAATACAATTGTTTAATAAATACAATGTCTATTGTGGGACATGACTGTCACGTAAAAAAGAATAGTGTTTTATCATCAAAGGTTAATTTAGGTGGCTCTGTTGTTGTGGGTACTTCTAGTTTTGTAGGAATGGGAGCGCTTATAAAAGAGAATATTCTTATAGGAGATAGTGTTATTGTTGGAATGGGATCTGTTGTATACAGAGACATTCAAGATAATGTTATAGCAATTGGAAATCCTGCAAGGGTTGCAAAAAAAAATGATGATAAACAAGTATTTAATAAAAGGAATATAAATGAATAGTCTAGAAAAATATAACGCAGCATTCAAAGAAACTTTTGAAATAGGGGATGATCAGTTAAATGAGTCTTTAGAATATCAAAGTATTGAATCATGGGATTCAGTGGGTCATATGTCGCTTATGGCAGCTCTGGAAGATGATTTTGATATAATGCTTGATATGGATGATATTGTTGATTTTGGTTCATATAAAACCGGCATTAAAACTCTAGAGAAGTATGGCGTAAAGTTTTGAAACTCTGGAATGAAAGAGTTGATTTAGATTCATCAGACTTTCTCATTACAAAAGATAGAAACTATACATTCCATGAAATATTTACTGATTCTGACAGAATTTTTTCTGAAACCTCTAGAGAAATTGTTTTAATACTATGTGATAAAAATATTGAAACAATCAAATCTTATATAGGCGCTTTAAGAAATAACTTAGTTCCGTTATTGATAGAATCTGAAACAAAACAAGATTCGCTCTTAAATATTCTTCTTGCTTATAAGCCAAAATATGTTGTTTTGCCTTTAGACATAGAAATAGAAAAAATTTATAAGACCTCAGATCAGTATTCGACATTTGACAGTTACGCAATGTATGAATTCCAAGAAAAATCTAAAGACATTCATCCTAATTTGGGCTTACTTCTTCTCACCTCCGGATCAACCGGAGACCCTAAATCAGTAAGAATATCAAAAAAAAATATTGATATAGCAACTGAAAATATTACCAAATATCTCAAGCTTGATGAAACTAGAACGAGTTTAAGCCTACTGCCATTTCATTATTCATATGGACTTTCGGTATTAAATAATGCGATTTACACAAGATCCAGTCTGCACTTAACAAAAAAAACAGTTCTAGATAAAACCCTTTGGGATGACTGTATACAGTTTAATATAACTGATATTTCTGCTGTCCCTTTTATATTGGAAATTTTAATGAGGTTAAAATTACCTGATCTTCTATACAAGAACTTAAGGTGCTTAACCCAAGCAGGAGGGAGACTTGAACCAAAAATAACTGAATATTTCTTAAATATCTCTAAACAAAAGTCTTTTGATTATTTCACCATGTATGGCCAAACTGAAGCTGCTCCAAGGATTTCCTATGTCCCACCTAAAGATGGAATTATAAAATTGGGTTCAGTTGGAAGGCCTTTAGACTGTGGCGAGGTATTTATAGACACCATAGGAAATAAAAAAGGTGAAGGAGAATTGGTCTATGTTGGAGAAAACGTATGTTTAGGCTATGCAACTACAGAAAAAGATTTATCTAAAGATGACGAGCTTCATGGTGTTCTTAATACAGGGGACATAGCTTTAATTGATGATGATGGCTTTATATCAATAGTAGGAAGAAAAAAAAGATTTATTAAACTTAAAGGTATTTCAGTAAACCTTGACTATATCGAGAGCCAAATAAATGCTAGTTCAATTAAATGTTTGCTTATTGGAAAGGATGATAGGTTAATAATTGTTTTAGAAAAGAATGCGAAATGTATATATACTGAAGACATAAAAAATATTATAAAAAATAATTTTAATTTTCATCTCTCTCTAGTTTCTATTGTAGAAGATGAACTATCAAAACTTAGCTCTGGTAAGCCGGACTATAAAAAATTAATGGACAAATTTTTATGATGCTTATCGAAGATCTAAAAACCTTAACAAACCATCATATTGCTAATTCTAGTTTATATCGAAACTATATTAATACATTCTTCCCAAAAATTATAAATAATATAGTTGATCTAAAAGATGTTCCCTTTGTTCCTGTGAGAGCTTTTAAAGAGTTTAAAATGAAAAGCATTAAGGATGAATATATATATAAAACAATGACTTCATCTGGAACTTCGGGAAGCTACTCAAAAATATTCTTAGATAAAGAAACTGCCAATCTGCAAACTGCTAAATTAATTGATATTTTTAAAAATACTTTTGGTAATTCAAGATTTCCCATGATAGTTATAGACAGTGAGAGTGTGGTTAAAAATAGATTACAGTTTTCTGCTAGAACAGCAGCAATAAATGGATTTAGTATATTTAGTAGGAGAAGAGTTTTCGCTTTGGATGATGATTACAAATTAAATCTCAACAAAGTGAAAGAGTTTATGGAAAAAAATAATGGACAAAAATTTTTTATTTTTGGATTCACTTTTATGATTTGGGAATATTTCATTAAAGAATTAATTAGATCTGGACAAGAGATTGATCTAAGCAATGCATTTATACTGCATGGCGGCGGATGGAAAAAGCTGATAAATGAAAAAGTTAGCAATGAAGAGTTTAAAAAAATAATTTCAAACAAAATTAAATGTAATGACGTTAGGAATTATTATGGAATGGTAGAGCAAACTGGCTCTATATTTATGGAATGCCCTTTTGGATCTCTTCATGCATCAAATGGGTCTGATATTTTAATTCGAGATAAAAGAGATTTATCTGCTATTGGTCATGATCAAGAGGGGGTGATACAGGTTTTCTCAAATCTTCAAAAAAGCTACCCAGGGCATTCTATTCTTACAGAGGATATTGGCTTTACTTCATCAGGAGCCTCATGTCCTTGTGATAATAACAATACTATAATTAATATCATTGGACGTCTGCAGAGTGCAGAGGTGAGAGGATGTAGCGATGCTTATTCATGATATTAATACTTTCGAATCTCTTAATTTAGACAAGTTTTCTATATTAAGAAAAACACCATTTCATGACGATGCTCTAGATTTTTTAAATAGTTTATCCAGAAGCATATTACAAAATAAAAAAGCGAAGATATACCCTGATCTAGTTACTTTTGGTTTTTTTTGTAGAAAGGCTAATCTAATTAAAAATAGGAATAGGTATGAAAATGAGATATTTTCTAGACTTGGTTATGGATTATGTGTTCATATCTCTCCATCAAACATTCCTATTAATTTTGCATTTTCATTCTTATTTGGATTGCTATCTGGAAATTCTAATATTATTAGATTGCCATCAAAATCATTTGAGCAGAATACAATTCTGCTAAAAATAATGAATGATATCTTGATTGAAAAAAAATTCAAAAATATTCTTGATTCAACAATATTTTTTAATTCTACAAGAGACTCCAAGAAGCTAGATGAGCTTTGTGAAATTGCAGATTCTATAGTTGTTTGGGGTGGAGACGATACAGTTAATTATTTTAAAAATAAGCAAAAAAAAATTAACTGCACTGAATTATATTTTCCTAATAGAGTTTCATCATTGGTGATTAACTCTAATATGTTTATAGAGGAAAAAAATAAAAAAGATATTTTGTCAAAATTTTATAATGATACTTATCTTGTTGATCAAAACGCCTGCTCATCGCCTTCTAATATTTTTTGGCTTGGTGATGAAAAAACTAATTATTTGGCAAAAAAACTATTCTGGAATGAATTGAGTGAAATCCTTAAGTTAAAGAGCCGTACAATTGAAACTATTTCTATTTTTGATAAATATATTAATGTAATGAAGGCCATAGAGAGCCGTAATTCAGAAATTAATCTAGTAATGCATAATTCTTTAATGTGGGAGGCTTCACACACTCCGGAATCATCAAAATACTTTAATTTAGGTTTATTTTCTTCAACTAGTATAGATGAAGTCTCCGAAATAATTCCTTTTATGAGAGATAATGAGCAAACTTTAACTTACTATGAAGTTGATCCTTTAGAAATTAATGATATTTTTAAGAACCATCAACTGCCAATTGATAGAATAGTCCCATTAGGTGATGCTCTTGATATTGGTTTAATTTGGGACGGCAAGGACATTATCAGGCTTTTATCAAAATATACTCAGGTATCTTGATTAGTATGTATCCTTTTTTTAAAAGATTAATTGATATAGCGATATCACTCTTTCTGCTGCTATCCTGCTTCCCAATTATTTTTTTATCATCTCTTTTAATTTTCATTCAAATGGGAAACCCAATTCTTTTTTCTCAACTTAGACCTGGAAAAAATAAAAAAGTTTTTAAAATTTACAAGTTCCGAACAATGATAAATAATCCAAATATGACTGATGAAGAAAGAATTACTTCATTTGGATACTTTCTTAGAAAAACAAGTATAGATGAGTTGCCTCAACTTTTTAATGTCCTTAGAGGAGATATGAGTCTAATAGGCCCTAGGCCGCTGCTAATTGAATACAATGAGCTCTATTCAGAACAACAGAATAGAAGGTTTTATACCAAGCCCGGTATTTCAGGATTGGCTCAAGTTAAAGGACGAAATACTCTAACATGGGATGATAAATTCAAATTAGATGTACATTACGTTGATAATATTAGTTTTTTATTGGATTTAAAAATATTTTTTCTGACAATTTTTGTTATTATTGGAGCAGATGGATTTAGAAATTCAGGAGAAGATAAAACTTTTTCAGAGAGCAAGCATGACAAATAAAAATATAATCGTAACTGGTGCCGGGAGTGGTATTGGACTCCAAATTACAAGTGATCTCATAGCTGATAATTACTCCGTAAGCGCTTGTAGTAGAACATTATCTCCAGAACTAGAATTGCTATTAAATAAAAATAAAAATAATATATTTTTTCATGAATTTGATTTATCTAGTAAAAGTTCTATTAAAAATATGATATTAAATATCTTTAAAAACAAGGATTTAATACATCATGGTCTTGTTAACTGCGCTGGAGTAGCTCATGGTAGCCTCTTTTCTATGACGCCTATTCAAGATATAGAAGAGGTATTCAAATTAAATTATTTCAATCAATTGTATTTAACGCAATTAGTTGTTAAAAAGATGTTGAGAAATAAATCTGGCTCAATAGTAAATATTGCTTCAACTGCAGGTATATTTGGTGACGAAGGAACTATTGCTTATGGAGGATCAAAAGCATCACTGATTCACTCAACTAAAGTCCTATCTTCAGAATTTGGTAAGTTTCTTATAAGAGTTAATGCTATCTCTCCTGGAATTGTCGAAACCAAGATGTCGTCAAAAATGGATGATAAGTCTGTTAATAAATTAAATGCAAGAAAGAGCATTCCAGGAATTATCCAGCCAACAGATATATCAGCCCTTGTGGGATTTTTATTATCTGATGATTCTAAGAATATTAGTGGCCAAAATTTTCGAGTTGATCAGGGAATGTTTGCATAAAAATGTTAAATACCAATTTCAGCTCTTGGCCTAAATTCTCTAATGAAGAGGCAGAAAAGGTTAAGCAAGTGCTTTTATCCAACAAGGTAAATTATTGGACTGGTCAGGAGTGCAGAGAGTTTGAGAAAGAGTTTGCTAATTATTTTGAATCTAAATACGCTATAGCTTTAGCCAATGGAACAGTTGCAATTGATCTTGCTTTGAAAGCATTGGATATTGGAGATGGCGATGAGGTTATAGTCACTTCCAGGACTTTTTTAGCATCCGTCTCTTCCATTATTAACTCTGGTGCAAAACCTATATTTGCTGATATATGTCCTAACTCACAGAATATACTCTCTTCCGAAAGCCTTGACTTAATTAATTCAAATACTAAAGCAATCTTATGTGTTCACTTGGCAGGATATCCATGTGAAATGGATAGGATTATGAATATTGCAAAAGACCATAACTTGAATGTTATAGAGGACTGTGCTCAAGCTCACGGAGCAAAGTATAAAGGCAAATCAGTGGGTTCTATAGGCCATATTGGCTGTTGGAGTTTCTGTCAAGATAAGATAATGACAACTGGGGGTGAGGGTGGAATGGTCACAACTAATAATGAGAGTCTATGGAAAAAAATGTGGGCCTACAAGGATCATGGAAAATCATATGACGCTGTATATAACAAGAAACATCCAGATGGATTTAAGTGGCTTCACGACTCGTTTGGTACAAATTGGAGAATGACAGAAATTCAAGGTTGCATAGGTCGTATCCAGCTTAAGAAAATGCCCGAATGGACGAAACAAAGAAATTTTAATCAAAACATGATCTGGGACAAGTGTAGAAGTTTAGATGGTCTCAGGATTCCAAAGTTCAATGAAAAATCTTGGGAATTCTATAATTCTGGAAATATTCATGCAGCTTATAAGTGTTATGTTTTTGTAGAAGAGGAAAAATTAAACTCAGGCTGGTCAAGAGATAAAATTATCAATGAAATTGTTAGTATGGGGGTGCCATGTTATTCAGGATCATGCTCGGAAGTTTATTTAGAAAAAGCATTTCAAAACAAAGATTTTTGTCCAAAAGCTCGATTAAAAAATGCAAAAAAGCTAGGCGAGACATCTTTAATGTTTTTAGTTCATCCAACGCTTGAGTCTGAGGAAATTAAACGAACTTGCGAAGCTATAAAGTCTGTTATGACTAGGGCTGCATGCATATAAATGATCAAATTTTTAGATATAAATAAGTCAATCCCATACAAATTATTTTCTGAGTACTACAATAATGCCCTTAATAATAAACAAAAAGCCTTAGATGCTATATGCATATCCTCATACAACATAGATTCTAGTGAGGTAGACTCAAGATATGTAAATCTAAAATATATTAAAGACTCCGAGTGGATATTTTTTAGTAACTATAATTCTTCAAAAGCACAAGCATTTACTAAGCATAAGCAAATCTCAGCTATTATTTTCTGGGAATCTATAAATGTTCAAATTAGAATCAAAGCAAACTTAATTAAAACAGACTCTAGTTTTTCTGACCAACATTTTAACAATAGAAGCAAAGAAAAGAATTCTTTAGCTATAAGTTCTGAGCAGTCTAGTCCAATTAATACTTTTGAAGAGGTTGAGAGAAATTATTTAGATGTGCTTAATTCAAATAAGAACTATAAAAGACCTGACTATTGGGGTGGTTACTCTTTTACCCCATTTTATTTTGAGTTTTGGGAGGGCCATGCCTCAAGATTAAATAAAAGAGATGCATATCAAATAAATGGCAATAATTGGCAGCATTGTTTTCTTCAACCCTAGATAAAAAATTTTATTGCGTAATAGGCTAATTAGTATAAAATCACCAACACAAAATGATAAACATTATAAAATTTCTAATAAATAATATTATAACTAATAGTCTATGTTTATAACTTGCTCTAATCCCATATAAAGGTATCCTCATAGCTTCTCAGAAAAAAAATATTACTCCCATTAATGAAAAAATAAGAGCTAGCGAAGTTATGCTTATTGGATCAAACGGAGAAAAACAAGGCCTGGTAGCTTTCTCCGTTGCCTTAGAATCAGCTAGAGTAGCATCACTTGATTTAGTTCAAGTATCACCTTCAGATGCAAGTCCTGTGGTTTGTAAGCTTTTGGATTATGGCAAACATATCTTTGATAAGAAGAAAAGCTTATCCTCATCGAAGGTTAAGGTTAAGAGAAATACGACAAAAGAGATTAAATTTAGGCCATCAACAGACATTGGCGATTATAATATTAAATTAAAAAAGGTTAAAAGCTTTATTCTTGACGGAGATAAGACTAAAA
>MDSY01020100.1_pt1 | contig 25343 bp, 20 predicted proteins | sample 811131 | NCBI WGS metagenome assembly MDSY01 (sample SAMN05326643, study PRJNA326480) | marine metagenome | isolation source: seawater | place: Atlantic Ocean: South West | collected 2010
ATTGGGCTGACATCGATAATGTCAAACTATGATGAACTCATATAAAACTTCAATTACATAAAAATTTTGCATGATGCTTAAGATGATCTTCGATAAAAGTGGTAATAAAATAATAACCATGCCCATGACCAGGATGACGATATATATCAATTTCAAGTTCTTTTTCTCTGCAAACTTGTTCGAATTTATCGGTGCTTAATTCACGTTCATAAAATTCATCATCAAGCCCCTGATCGATGCGTATTATATTTTGTTTAGATTTGTAATCTCCTGAAGCAACAATCTCTGAGGCATCATATGCATTCCAACTAGATTGATCATCACCCAAATAATTTCCAAAAGCCTTCTTTCCCCATGGGCAATTTACTGGATTACAAATGGGGGCAAAAGCGGAGATAGATCTATATATATCTGGATTCTTTAAGCCAATTGTTAATGCGCCATGCCCTCCCATAGAATGACCAAATATTCCATGCCGAGAAAGGTCTGCATCAAAATTTGAAGAAATAATATTTGGTAGTTCTTTGGAAATGTAATCATACATATTATAGTTATTATTCCAAGGAGCTTGTGTTGCATTAACATAAAAGCCTGCGCCTAGACCGAAATCATAGGCTCCATCTTTATCATCAGGAATATCTTTACCACGGGGGCTTGTATCTGGAGTTACAATCATAATGCCTAATTCTGAGGCCAACTTTAATGCACCTGCTTTAAACATAAAGGTGTCCTCATTGCAGGTCAAACCAGATAACCAAGTTAATATAGGGACAGTTGATTGTTGTTCCTTTTGAGGACGAAAAACAGAAAACTGCATATCACAATTATTTACTTTTGATGTATGACAATAAACTTCAACAGCACCATCAAAAACTTTATCACTCTTAATACGTTCAATTGACATCATTTTCTCAAGAAGTTAGGTTATCTTTTGCATAACTAAAGTTGCATTTGTTCCGCCAAATCCAAAACTATTACTCATTGCTGTTTTTATTCCAGCATTATCGAGACGTTTCGTAACAAGGGGCATACCTTCGAGCTCTGGGTCTAAATCTAATACATTGATCGATGGAGCAATAAAGTCATTTTCGAGCATCATGAGGCAATGGATTGCTTCTTGAGCACCCGTTGCACCCAATGAATGTCCACACATGGATTTACTCGATGAAAAATATGGAATGTTACTACCGAATGTCTCACGCATTGCTTTTAGTTCGGTGGTGTCTCCCACCGGTGTGCTGGTACCATGAGTATTAATATAGTCAATCGGAGCATCTATAGTGCTTTTTGCTATCTCCATGCAGCGTTTAGCACCTTCACCTGATGGAGCTACCATATCATAGCCATCTGAAGTTGCACCATAACCAACCAGCTCTGCATATATATTTGCACCCCGCGCTTTAGCGCGTTCGTATTCCTCAAGAACTAACATTCCAGCTCCAGCAGCGATCACAAAACCATCTCGATTGGCATCATAAGCTCTTGATGCCATTTCTGGATTGTCGTTATATTTCGTAGAAAGAGCACCCATAGCATCAAATAAACACGCTAGACTGGAGTCCTCTTCCTCTCCTCCTCCAGCAAATATAATATCTTGTTTACCCATTTGTATTTGCTCCATACCGGCACCAATACAATGAGCGCTGGTAGCGCAAGCTGATGTGATAGAGTAATTTAAACCTTTTATTTTGTATGGTGTTGCCAAACAAGCTGAGACAGTGCTACCCATTGTTCTAGGTACCATATAAGGACCTATCCTACGAACTCCTTTAGTTCTCATTATGTCTGAACTAGCAACAATATTGGCACTTGAAGCACCGCCAGAAGAAGCTATTAAACCAGTCATCGGATTTGAAACTTCATCATCATTAAGTCCTGCATCATCGATTGCTTCCTGCATAGCCAGATATGCATAAGCTGCGGCACCACCCATAAATCGACGAATTTTTCTATCAATCAGTTCATTGATATCAAGATCAATACTGCCAGAAACATGGCTTCGCATACCGCTTTCTTTATAAGCTTCATTGAAGGTGATACCTGAGCGGCCAGCTCTGATGGAGTCAAGCACCTCCAATTTTGAGTTACCTAAACAAGAAACTACCCCAAGACCAGAAATTACCACTCGCCTCATAATTAATCCTTAAAAATTCTCAGTTGAAGTGAATAAACCCACACGTAAATCTTCAGCCTCATATATCTTTCTTCCATCCACCAAAACTGAACCATCCGCAATGGCCAATGTAAGCTTGCGAGTAATAAAGCGCTTAAAATTGAGTTTAAAAGTTACCAATTTTGAAGTTGGTAATACTTGACCTGTAAATCTGACTTTATTTACCCCTAAAGCGCGTCCGCGTCCTTCGAAACCCAGCCAAACGAGATGAAAACCCACTAATTGCCATAATGCGTCTAAGCCCAGACATCCTGGCATCACTGGATCTCCAGCGAAATGGGATTTAAAAAACCACATCTCAGGCTTTATATCTAATTCTGCCTCAATAACTCCTTTATCATATTTACCACCCGAATCAGAGATAAGGTTGATTCTATCGGTCATTAGCATATCTGGTAGAGGTAATCTGCCGCTCTCAGGTTTGAATAACGTCCCATTGGCACAACTAAGAAGTTCCTCATAACTATATGCGTTTTTTCTATCGGCTGGTAATTGCATTGAGTTCCTATTTTGCAATGTCATATCAAATTGGCAGTGATCGATATTATTTGCATTGTATTATTAAAAAAAATTATAACTATTAATGTATTTTATCGAATATTGATCAATATATCTTAAAAAATTCAGAGTATTCTATTATATCAGCTGTAATATAGTATTACTTATAGATGCTCAAATATAATGATAATGATTACTTAAAGATGACGCCATGACTATAAAAGATATAGATCTTCTTTACCAAAAACATCGAATCAGGGTTCTACTAGCAATTACGCTTGGGTATGGCTTTATTTATACTTGCAGATTAGGTCTTTCCATCGTAAAAAAACCATTAATTGATGCTGGCATCTTCACGATAGATGAACTGGGTATGATAGGGGCCGCGTTATTTTATGGCTATGCCTGCGGAAAATTTATTAATGGTTTCCTCGCAGATTATATTTCTCCACGTGTATTCTTTTCGTTGAGTATATTTTTAGCCGCATTAATCAATATTATGATGGGCATTACTACATATTTATGGGTGGCAACCCTACTCTGGTTATTGAATGGGTTTTTTCAAGGAATGGCGGCACCCACATCAGTGGTATCTATTACTAATTGGTTTAGTTACAGGGAAAGAGGTCGTTGTTATGGTATATGGAATGCTTCACATTCAATTGGTGAAGGCTTTACCTTTTATATCATAGCTGCGATTGTTGCAGCTTATGGTTGGCAGTGGGGCTTTATTACACCAGGAATTCTATGTATTGCTGTTGCTGCATGGGCTTTTTCGTTTCTCAAGGATAAGCCTTCAACCTTGGGTCTTCCTCCAATTAATGTATGGAAAAATGAAGATGTAAGAGAAACCAACGAAAGTCCCACTTGGGCAACCCAAAAAGTTATGTTTGGTATAAAAGCAATTTGGGTGGTTGCCTTGGCTAGTGCCATGATGTACATCACTCGATATGCAATTAACAGCTGGGGAATATTATACCTTCAAGAAGCACGTGGATATTCTTTAACCGAAGCTGCATTTTTTCTCAGTATAAACACCTTTGCTGGAATTTTTGGCTCAATTGCCTATGGTTTTATCTCTGATAATTTCTTTAATGCTAGACGCCCACCAGCTAATTTAATTTTTGCCATAATCGAAATAGGTGCATTATTATTAATCTTTTATGGTCCTAGTGATGAGTGGATACAATTAATAGCTTTTGCTTGTTATGGTTTCACTCTCAGCGGCTTAATGGCATCTCTGGGTGGTTTATTCGCTGTTGATATTGCCCCAAAAGGAGCTACTGGGGCAGCGATGGGATTTGTGGGGATATTTAGTTACCTAGGTGCAGCAATACAAGAAAATATCAGTGCTGCATTAATCAGTAATAATATTAAGATGATACAAGATGAGCGAATATACAATTTTGATGCGGTAATACTTTTTTGGATTGGCTCTTCTATAATTTCACTTATCTTAGCCGCATCATTATGGAAAACAAAAGTAACAAAATAGTTTAAACAGATATATTCCTATCGGCTCTTATCATCGAAAATGGCTTAGCATCTATCTCAGTAGGAGCACTGAGCATAATATCAGCAATTAGATTTGCCGAGCCCATTGCCAATGTCCATCCCAAAGGACCTTGACCACTATTGATGTACAGACCCTTTATCTTTGAAGCTCCAATAAAAGGTTTACCATCACAACTCATAGGCCTCAGACCAGCCCAAGGTGTGGCAGAATTCTGGTCAACTTGAGAAGCAATCTCTGGATACATGTATTCAAACATTTCAAAAAGAGCTGCCATCCTCTTCTTATCAATGGAGAGGTCAAATCCTGCAAACTCTGCAGTCCCCACTAATCGCAAACGATTTCCAAGCGGTGTAACCACAACATTCATGGCGTCATTCAATACTGGCAAGGACGGCAAACCAGACACTCCATCGACATTTATCGTCAGTGAGTATCCTTTTGCGGGCTTAACATCTAAATTAATATTTACAGATTTCAAAATACTTGGGCTATTAGCACCACACGCTACCACTACTCGCTTTGCAGGTATAAATTCAGACTCAGTATTTACGCCAGTAATTTTATTATTTGAGATAGCCAATGACTTAACAGAAACTCCATATTGTATTTGCCCCCCTGCCTCAAGATATTTTGCTAGGAGGGCTTTACAAAAAAGATGCGCATCGCCTGATTCATCTTGATGATAATGAATCCCTTTGTGTAATTGTGATCGAATTGATGCCAATGAGGGTACCAGAGAAATTATTTCATCTGGATTCAAAATTGAACACTTTAGACCTAATTTACTCAATTTATTATAGAGGCCCTCTTTAACAGAAAAATCCTCAGGTGTATTAAAAATACTTAAAGTGCCCTTAGATTTACGACAATATTGAAGATCATATTTATCAGCAATATCTTGAGTCTTTCTTAGTGAATAAGTTGTTAGATTAAAATTATCTTTAAGAGCAGCATTAAAATATGGTTCTGATGAGTAGCGAAGAAACTTTGCACCCCAACCCATCAATGAAGGAATGGCGTTCAATTTAAGACGCATCGATGAGCTCGGATTAAAGAGCGACTTTGCTAAATATTTGTATACTCCGGGACTATTCCAGGGATCAGACATAGATGGTGTGAGCATACCTGCATTCGCAAAGCTAGCACCTAGAGCTGGCCCCTCCTGTTGCTCTAATAAAGTCACAGATTGACCTCTTTTTAGTAATTCATAAGCGCTGGTGATACCGACCAGTCCTGCACCAATAACTAAATTTGTCATATTATCTTATTCCACAAAAGCCATTACTAATATTATAAATAAGACTAATGGAACAATAAAGCGAATCATAAAATGCCAAAAATCAAACCATTTAGGACTCTCAATACCTATCTCAATTTCTTTGATTTTTTTAGTAGTAAACCAGCCAAAAAATACTGCTACTAGCATACTACCAATAAGCAATAAAATATTAGCTGCTAAGAAATCCAGTGAATAAAAAATTGTTTTACCTGCAAATAAAGGAATAAATTCTAATGGATAAAAATCTGACCACCTTCCAAAAGATAAAATTGAGAATATTCCCAAAAACCATGCCATTGATGCGGTTAATAAAATGCCTTTTTGACGTTCAATATTCCATTTATCGCTGACCCAAGACACCACACTTTCAGCAATACCGATACAAGAGGATAAAGAAGCAGTGATGAGTAATAAGAAAAATAAGGCACCAAAAAATGCTCCACCTGGCATTTGACCAAAAGCCAAAGGAAGTGTTTCAAAGGCCAAACCCGCACCACTTGTTGGGGTTAATCCATAGCCAAATACCAAAGGAAATATTGCAAAACCAGCCAGTAAGGCCACAAATGTATCGGCAAAGATAAGAATCACCGCTGATCTTGGTATTGAAACATCATCAGGTAAATATGAGCCAAATACAATCAGTGTTCCCCAACCTATTCCTATAGAAAAGAAGGCTTGGCCAACAGCCTGCATAATCATACTAGATGTCACCTTTGAGAAATCAGGCTCTAACAAAAAACGCGTAGCGGCTATCAGATCTCCTGCAATAGCGCTGTAAATCATCATGACGATGAGAATAACAAATAGAGCAGGCATAAGTACTTTTACTGCTCTTTCAATTCCTGCTTGTACCCCTTGACGAACCACAAAAATAACTAATAAATAAATGATGGTATTCCAAAATAATAATTTCCATGGATTATTATTTAATGCACTGAACATCTTCATGGATTCATTGGCTGTAATGCCTTCTAGTGATCCTGAAGCAGCACGAAAGAAATAATCTAAAGTCCATCCTGACATTACGCTGTAATAAGACAGAATGATGAATGCACAAAATACCCCAAGACTTCCAACTAACCCCCACGAACGAGATGCTCCACTTGCTTCGGCTACATTCACAATACTTCCAGGCGCACTACTCTTACCTCGTCTACCGATAGATAATTCTGTAATGAGTAATGGCAACCCTATAATTAATGCTGCTGCTAAATAAATGAATAAAAATGCACTGCCTCCATTTTGACCAGTCACATAGGGAAAACGCCATATATTTCCTAAGCCAACAGCAAAACCTACAGAGGCTAACAAAAACCCATAACGTGATGACCATTGTTCTTGTGTAACTGAAGAGCTTGATGACATTAATTACCCCTTTTATTTTATGATTTTTTACACTTCTCATGCTAGGTTAATAAGAATTATTAAATTACTTATAATTAATTTTCTATCTAGGAATTTACACTATGAAAAAAATAATTACATGTCTCATTGGAATTGCTTTTATTAATAACAGTCCTAATGCCGATACTTTGGTCTATGCTGGAAATATTATTGATGGTATTTCTAACCAGATACAACCTAATATGACTATCCATATTAATGGAAATACCATCAGCAAGATAGCACCAGGATTCTCAATACCGACTGATGGAGATACCGTGATTAATCTTAAAGAAAGTACGGTTATGCCAGGGTTAATGGATACCCATGTCCACTTAACTGGTGAGTATAATGCTAAAAGTCAACTTCAACGTTTTGTTTTAAATGAAGCAGACTATGCATTAAATGCCTCTATGTATGCAAAGAAGACACTTGAAGCAGGTTTCACTGTGGTTAGAAATCTTGGAGATTCTTACAATGTCACTATTGCTCTAAGAAAAGCCATCAATAATAAGATAGTTCCTGGTCCATTAATTCTTAGTGCAGGAAAAACGCTTAGCTCCACAGGTGGGCATGGAGATTCAACGAATGGCTGGGCAAAAATAATAACGGGTAATCAAAATGCAAAAGATGGCATCGTTAATGGAGAAGATGATGCTAGAAAAGCAGTCAGACAACGCTATAAAGACGGTGCTGATTGGATCAAAATAACAGCTACAGGTGGGGTATTGAGTGTTGCAAAAAGTGGTCAAAATCCCCAGTTTACAGATGCTGAGTTAAATACGATTGTAAAAACTGCAAAAGATTATGGATTGCGGGTTGCTGCACATGCACATGGGACCGAAGGAATGAAACGTGCCGTCATGGCTGGAGTTGCCTCAATTGAGCATGGCACGTATATGAATCGTGAAATTATGCTTCTCATGAAACAGCGTGGAACTTTTTTTGTACCCACACTTTTAGCAGGAAGTTGGGTTGCAGAAAAGGCAAAAATTGATGGATTTTTTCCAGATCTAGTACGTCCAAAAGCAGCAGAAATAGGTCCTGTAGCAATCAATACTTTCACTGAGGCTTATGAATTTGGTGTACCCATCGTTTTTGGAACAGATACAGGTGTATCAGCACATGGAGATAATGCTCAAGAGTTTGCTCTTATGGTAAAAGCTGGTATGCCAGAAATGGAAGCAATACAGTCAGCGACCAGTATTGCTGCCGATTTTCTTGGTTTGGCAGAAACTCACGGTAGTCTTACTAAAGGTAAAATCGCTGATGTTATTGCTATACAAGGCAATCCTCTAGAAAATATTCGTCTTATGGAGAAAGTACATTTTGTAATGAAGGGTGGTGTCATTTATAAACAGATTCATCAGTAAAACTAACCCTTATAAAAAATATACTCTAATTAGAGAATCATCATATAAACTTTTCTCAACTTTTCTTTAACTTCAGCAGTACCTTTCCATCCATTAGGAAAAACAAAACTATCCCCTGCTTTTACTTCCGTAACTTGACCAGATTCTGAAGTCAGAATCCAGTGCCCCTCTAATATATGACAAAACTCAGTCACTTCAAGCGCCAATTCTAATTTACCTGGTTCACATTCCCAAGTTCCTGAGATTAGATTTCCTTCCTCAAAGAAACCACTATCTGTTTGCTTTGGCATAGGCCCAATGGCTTCACCGAATGTTTCTGTTAGAACCAAATCACTCTTAGACGCACATTGATGCTGAACTTTTATTTCTGGCATTTAAACTCTCCTTTAAATTAATCAATTGAAATACTCTTTAATTTTGTCAACTTTGATTACCTTCTTCGATCTCCTTCCTCCAGTCAGACACATTCATTTCTATTGAAATAAATCCAACAATCCAGAGGGCCTCATCCCAAGCAAAATAATAATGACCAAGATATGTCCAATATGCTGCTATCGACCACAATGATCCATAAAGTATATATTTTGCACCTCGCATAAAGGATATCATTGATCCTCTCGTAATTGATTGATCTTGCAACCAAACCATAATCTCAATGGTCGACAATATAAGGAGCCACACAAGGACTTCTAGTATATCGACTAATGCTAGATTTTTTTCTAATCTTAAACCACTGATATCTGATACGACCAAAGCAGGTTCCGTAAAATAAAAAACCTGATCCGATGAAAGTGATAAGCAATTTTTTAAATCAATTTCTGTATAAGATAAATTCCTTACAAAGGAGATATCCATCGGCACCAATTGACATAAATTAGCTACGTCTGGAATTAACTCAACCTTTAATAAATCGATATAAATCACACTAAAAGCATAGATTGAGTGAATTAGAAATACATAGCAGAATATTCTGATTGTATACATTATTCTATTAAATGTGGGTCGATTAAGAGTTTGATCAGAGAGAAGATAAGTTTCTAACTCAAATAGAAAAAGTAAAATTAGCCACGCAGATTCATCTATTGTGGTAGCAAACGCACGCGTCCACTCGAGAAATGAGCCACCATTTCTCATCGTATATGATGCAATCCTTATATCATCAATTATATAAAGGATGAAATTAACAAGTAATAAACTATAAATAGCTATTTTTAGAAATTGACGAAAATCTATTCTAGTGGTCATTAATCTATTTGCAGGTGACCATTAATAATGTTCTGGAGGAGTCATTCGAGCTCGGGTTGGAGCCCAGAACGGTTTTTCTTTAATCGAACAACGTGCCACTTTATCGTATTGCCGTAATTCTTTTTCGTAATATATTTCAGCCCAAATTTCACCATGAAGATGCTCAGTTTTTATCATGGCCATTGCAATATTAGCTTTAACGGCTGGCGACCACATCGCAGAAGTAACGTAACCAATTTCCAAGGAACATTTTTTATCACCATAAATATAAGACCCTTCTGCAGGCTTATTGCCTTCAATATCAAGTTTTGTAAGCGTATATTTAGGGCCATTTTTCTTATCTAAAAGTAATGCCTTACGGCCATTAAAAAGTGGTTTATTAAAATCAACCAACCAACCCAAGTTAAGCTCAAAAGGAGTTTGATCATGTTGATAATGAACCGTCTTGAGCGCCTCATTAAATTCCATATACGGCATGATGAAACCAGCCTCTAGACGGGCCATATTAGTGGCCGCTTCGCCATAAGGCTGAATACCATAATTTTCACCTATCTCATATAGGGTGTCCCATAACTCAAGAGCATTATCATTTTCAATCCATAATTCGTAACCGAGATCACCGGTAAACCCAGTCCGTGAAATCATTAATTTGGTGCCAGCAAAATCATAGTACCCAATCTGGAATGGTTTTAAATCTTCTATGCCTTCCAAGCCCATTTCTTTTAAAACAGAAAATGTAGTGGGTCCTTGAAATGATAAGGCTGCTAGAGTATCGGTAACATCTTTAATTTCAACCGCATCAAAACCAAAATTAGCTTTTCTGAGCCAAGCTAAACTTGGTGAGCCACAAGTAAGCATAAATTTCTTCGGGCCCAACTTAAAGATAGTCCCATCATCAATCATACGGCCTTCATTGGTACACCAACAAACATAAGTAACACGATTCTCTTTTAACTTAGTGATGTCACGTGTCACCATCCTATTCAACATTGCCTCAGCAGCATCTCCTTCAATTAAATACTTTTGCATAGGACAAATATCATAAGTACCACATGTATTACGAACACAAAAATACTCATACTCACTATCATAATAATACTCAGCAAACTTATAGCCATTCCATACAGACCATGAATCTCTTAGATTTAATGCCGCTTGTCTTTCATGGAAAGGAGATAACTTTAAACGTTCGTCAGCAAATTTAATATCAGTTGTCATGTTCTACTCATCATAGCAATCGTCCTCTGGGACAGTATTTGGCTTTTTGAGGTCTATTAATATTTCTCTAGCAGCGTTTGCTCCACAGCATGATGATACTCCACCACCAGGATGAGTCGAAGAACCACACATATACATATTCTTGATTGGCATTCTATATTGAGAGTAGCCAGGGAAAGGTCTGTTAAATAATAATTGATCAATAGTTAACTCGCCCTGAAAAATATTTCCCTCAGTAAGGCCAATCTCATTTTCAATTTCATATGGAGTTCTTACCTCCATATGAACAATTAAATCTTTAAACCCAGGAGAATACCTCTCAATCTTGTTGACAACTGTCTGCCCAAATTCATCTCGTTTCTCGGGAGTCCACGGACCGTCCGCTAACTCTGATGGACAATATTGAATAAAATTAGACATCCAATGTTTTCCGGGTGGGGCTACTGTTGGGTCCCATGCTGACGGTATCACTGACTCAATAAATGGATCATCTGACCATGTGCCTCGCTTCCAACAATCGTAAGCACGCTCCATTGTTTCGAGTGACCCACAAAATCCTTGCCCACCTCTATTAATATATTTATTATCTGGCAAGCCAGTAAATTTAGGTAATGCGGATAAGGCTATATTAACTTTTCCCGAAGAACCTCTAATCTTGAAATTTTTAGCTTTTTCATAAATACCCTCGGGTAGATCATTTTTATCCATTACTTTTGTAAAAGTACGTTTAGCATCAAGATTAGATACAACAATTGAAGCATTTATCTCTTCACCACTCTCAAGAGCAACACCAATTGCTTGTCCATTTTTTACAAGAATTTGCTGAACCCCGGCATTTACTCTGATCTCACCTCCAGCCTCTTTTAATGCTCCTGCAATTGCCTTTGATATTGACCCCATTCCACCACGGGCCAATCCCCAAGCACCAATACTTCCATCAACATCTCCCATCACATGATGCAATAATATATAAGCTGAGCCAGGCGAATAAACCCCCAAAGCAGTTCCAATGATTCCAGCTCCTGCCATAGTTGCCTTGATAAGGTCATTCTCGAAATAATCATCAAGAAACTCAGCAGCACTCATGGTAAAAAAACGTACGTATTCATAGAATTCTTTTTCGCCGAGATTTCCAAATTCTTTTGCTAAGAATAACATTTCTTTTATGTCTCTAGGCTTTAATGAAGTAGGATCAGGTGGTGTCCTCATTAAGGTTTTACGGATCAATTGTGCATAGCGATTAAGGTCCGCCTGCAACCTAAACATTGCATCTGCATCATGTGGTGAGTGAGATCTTAGCTCATTATAGTAAGGACCCTCAGCATGATAAGCAGAAAGTGTTTCTCCATTATCACCAAAATTTACTGTTCCTAAATATGGAACTAAAATTAACCCATGACGTGTCAAATCTAGATCTCGGTGAATAGATTGACGCATCATCGAACACACATAGGAGCAACTAGAATAAAACCAACCGTCATGCATTTCTCTGGTAACAGCAGCGCCACCAATATAATCATTTTTTTCCACAACTAAAACTTTTAGGCCCGCTCTTGCCAGATATGCAGCATTGGTCAAACCATTATGACCAGCCCCAACAATAATTGCGTCATAATTTTTCATGCTAAGATCACTTTTGCCGCATTATGCCCAGCTGCACCCATTAGGCCACCACCTGGATGACAGCCAGCACCACAAATATAAAGGTCATCTACAGGTGTCTGATATTGAGCAGCTTCGTAAGTTGGTCGCATCATTAACATTTGATCCAATGCTAATTCTGTATGATGCCAATGACCTCCTGTAACACGCCAGTCTTTCTCAAGGTCAGCTGGCGTCAAAAGTTCAGCATGGATTACTTTTTTTGATAATCCAGGAGAATACTGATCCAATATATCTAGTAATTTCTTTACAAGATGAGCTTTTGAGTCTGCTGACCAACCTCCTTTTTTTCGATAAGGTACATACATAATATTCGCGGAGAGAACATGCTGCCCTTTCGGAGACAAGGCAGGGCTACTAAGGCTTGGAATAACTATTTCGATGACAGGATTTTCTGGGCATTGCCCATATTTAGCGTCATCCCATGCGAATTCCATAGTATCCATAGTTGGAGCAATAATAAAACGATCATCCAACGCATCAATTCCCTTAAAATTTGGAATATCAGATAAAGCCAGATGAAGCTTTGCCACATAACCATCTGTTCGAAGACGATTGATTCGATTCAAGAATTCAATTTCTAAGTGCTCTGCACCTACTAAATTAATAAATGTTTGTTTTGGATCTAGCGCAGAAATAACACGATCGCCAGTAATTTCCTCCCCTTCATTTAGAATCACTCCTACCGCTTTGACTCCATTTTTATCTGCCTTTATAGATATTTTTTCGACTGGTGATTCGCAACGAATGTTCACGCCAACGCTTATAGCGGCATCCGTTAATGCATCAATCAAACTCTGAACTCCACCCTCAGGAAGCGAGTAATGACCATGATGGATACCAGCCATTCGATACAATAGGGTCAATATTGAATTATTCGGTGAACGGGGAGCTTGTTTAGAACCAATCAATGCATCCCAACTTAGAGTTGCTTTGAGTAAATCTGAATCAAAGTTTTCATCCATTAAATCTCTAGCTGGTAAAGAAGCCACACGAAGTAATTCACTCATATCTTTTTTACCTAGCAATTTAAGCTTTAAGCCAATCTGAAGAAAAGTAAGCATTTCAGCAATAGTATTACCTCCAATTGCAGGCATTTTTTTCATCCAGAATGGTTGCAATGCTTTTGCAAAACGTTTCAAAGAAGCAATATATAAATCATACTGCCTAACTTCCTTATCCGACACACCCGATAAACCGTCTTGCGAGACAAATACATGATTACCATCTAGATCAAGTCCGATATTTTTCATGCTTTTAGAATTTTGCTCGTAACCAAATTTAGTTAAATTTAAATCTGAAATAATTTTTTCAGGGAACTGGTTAATGGCATGAGCTACACTGACTTTAAAGCCGGGATAAAATTCACGGGTTGCTGCTAAGCCACCTAGTTTTTCAGAAGCCTCTATAAGTAGAACTTTTTGACCAGCCTTGCCAAGATAATTTGCACATACTAGACCATTGTGACCCCCACCAATAATGATCGTATCAAAATGTTGCACATTTATTACCTTGATTAAAAAATAGATATTAGAGTGTATGTGCTATTACCCAAATCACAAAGACGTCATTTCATATAATGAAAAATATTATGCTAAATCTTTTATGCGTAAATTATTTAGCTGAGATTTTCTTATCCCAATGAAGAGCATTATATTTTTCTAAGACATGCATAAGGTCTTTTATTGGAATAGCCTTGCGAATTCCTCGGTCACTTTCTATGGTTGTGGCTTTAAAAATAGCATTATAAATAGCTTCTTCAGTAGCTTCTGCTGTGGCAGCAAATAATGGTGACATAGATGAATTGACCAAAGATAATGATGCTATTGGTTGTTCACTTAGACGTGGGCGTCGAACTGATGGATGAGTTGAAAAAGCTATGACGTAATCACCAGAGCCATTACTTGCATGAGAACCTGTTCTAGCAAGACCCATTATGGCTCGCATTGCTAAACGATCTAAGCTCCTCGCATTCAAGGGTGCATCAGTAGCCACTACGATCATAATCGAACCATCAATTTTATCTTCATTGGCGGTATCAACCAGATTATCTTTATATGAATATTGATTTAACTCCCTTCCTACTGGAGCGCCGTTCATAGTCAAAATACCGCCAAAATTGGTCTGCACAAGTACGCCAATCGTATAACCACCTAATGATTTTGGTAATACTCTCGAGCTTGAACCAATTCCACCTTTCCAACCAAATGCTTGTGTACCTGTACCTGCTCCAATACTGCCCTCTTCTACTGGTCCATAGTGAGCATTCTTTAATACATTGAAAACCTCTTCTTTTTGGATAGGATCTGCCCACATATTATTTACTTTTCCATCATTCGTCTCACCCACAATCGGATTAACCGTATGCTCACCCATGCCTGGTTGGTCATAAACCCATTCTTTGAGTGCATTCGCCGCACTCCATACGCATAATGTGCAAGTCAAAAGTATGGGTGTTTCTATTTCCCCAAACTCACGTACTTGAGTTTCACCAATCATCTTGCCGTAGCCATTTCCAACATGAATCCACGCTGGTATCGGATGTGTATAAAGATTTCCTGGGGCAGGAATGATGGCCGTAATACCTGTTCTAATATCATTGCCTTCAATTTTTGTTACATGACCAACTTTAACGCCTTTAACATCAGTAATAGCATTGAAATTTCCAGGCTCAAAGATACCAACAATAAGCCCGGCTTCACGTGCTCTTGGCCTCTCATTTGTATCCGAAAAAACTGAACTAAAGCTAAGGATTAGAACTATGTTTAATAAATAAATAAAACTTGGCATTTATTAATATTCAGTCATTTTGATCTTTTATGCAATCATTTGAGAACATCAAACATATAACTATATTTAATAGAAAATTCTTTTCCTTTGGGCAAGGCGCCAATAGAACTATCATCAAATTCATTGTAAACAACATACAATCCTGAAGTCGCTGTCTGTAACCATGAGAAACGAAAATTAGTAGTGACTGTATCATCCTTACTATTATGTTGAATGAGGGCCTGGAGCAATATTTTTGGAGTAAACGAATAAGACAGTCTTAATTTTGTTAAATTGACAATAAAATCACCGCCTGTAACCGGCAATTCAAAATTATTATGCTTTAAGCCCAATTCACTAGAAAATTTCTCCCCTATACGATATTTAAGTGTTGGTTCGATACTTTTCCTGTCACCACCAAAACGGCCACCAACAATATTTCGAATTGAAAAACTAAGTGGCGCACCTTGATTGGTATAGAAAACAATCATAGCCTCTTTGTGATCATATGTTCCAGGCTTAACAGTAACACCGCCAGTAATATCGAAAGACTCCTTAACGCCTTCAGTAGTAGTATTCATACCTGTGTCTATTCGATAACCATTCTTAAATTCCCAATGGATATCATAGTGCCCAAATCCAGATTCCTCGAATCCATTAAAATCCTTGTAAGTCTGAATCATAATATGTGGACGAACCTCAAGTAGTCCATATAAGTCTTCCGGTCTAATTCGTCGCATTATGTAAGCTTGAGTTTTCTTGTAATTTTTTCGACTCAGAAAGCCAACCTCAGGATTAAAATTCTCTTCTACCTCACTATAGTTAATTCGTGAGTTCCAATTTGCAGAGTCATAATTCATTTTGATAGAAAATGCACCTTCTTTTCCTGATTTACCGGGTGTGCTTGTTTTTGCTGCCCAGCCAGAAAAAAGGAGCTCATCGCTGTAACCCCATTGACCATCAAGTGCATAAGTTTGGTTTTGATCCGTTGAGCTTGACCCTGAAATTGCACCATCACCCTGTCTATCTACTATTAACGCACCAATTGATGATCTATTAGCAAATTCTTGATTCACTCTGGCAACAGTGAATTTATTTCCAGGAGCGACGCCATTTACGCCATCTACATCCATATGTAATAAGCCAACATTAGTCTTATCTGATATTTTTCCAGATAATCGAACACCACCATTAATAGGTACTTGACTTCCACTAGCCATACCAATTCGACGACTAAAAAATAACTCGGCTTCACGAGCATTACCGACAGAAAATTGTCCTGCATTTTCTAAAAAGAAGGGTCTTTTTTCGGGCAAGAAAATACTAAAGCGATCTAAATTAACTACTTGTTCATCAACTTCAACTTGCGCAAAATCTGTATTAAGTGTGGCATCTAGAGTTAAGCTTGGTGTTATGGAATATTTTAAATCTAAGCCAACCTCTTGATTAGTATCACTCTTTGCAAGAGATCCACCGCTAGATGAAGTACCCAGAAAATAGGGTGTAACTTGAAGATTTTGTTGCGAAGGAGCGACAATTCCTTCAACAGTTCCCGCGGCTGAGACACGATGAATTTTTCTTTGGCGTGATAAAGGTGCCCAAAAAGCTATTTCATTATTACGTCGGATATTACGCTGGAAATTTACACCCCAAATCTGATCTTTTCCTTTGCCATATCGTAGCGTAGAAAAAGGTATCTCCATCTCAGACGTCCATCCGAAATCTGTAATTTTAGAGACCACCTTCCAACTGCCATTCCACTCTAAGTTGAAAGCACCGCCACCCGAACTAAATTGCCCTGAGCCACTACCACCCTCTTTTGTAACTTGGCCATCATATTCAATACCGATTGGATTTGTACCAAAAACATATCCATTTTGACGGTCCAATAAGCCATCAATAACCACCTGAAAGCTATCTGTCTCACTAAGTTTAGAGTCTCGTCGACTATCAGCAACGATGATACCTGCTGGATTATCATCATAAGCGACTAAGCCAATATAAATAGCCGAATCAGTATACCCAATATAGACCTCAGTTTTTTGAGTAGCCGGAGCGCCTTCATTAGGTTGTATTTGAGTAAAATTAGTTGCTGCATCTGCACCATTCCATGCAACATCACTCAGAATATTGCCATCTAAAATTGGAGTAGAACTGAGCTTATTTGAATTTAATACCGGACGAGGTAATTGCTCAGGTAAAGTAGTAGTTTGAGCAGCCAATGGCTGACCAATCAAAAATAATATACTTGCAGCTAAGCTTAATAAAAAAGAACGTCCCTGATGATTCAAAATATACTCCATGTTTTTAATAATTAATAAAGAATCTAATTTTTATTAATATGTTGATTTAAATATTGGGGGAATTTTAGATGGGAATGGCTTTTTTTTCCAGTTAATATGACGCTCTTAACATATCTTAACCTTTCATTTGTAATCAAAAGACTTAAGGGTGAATAAGTAATTATTTTGTATTCATGAGGTCATGATAAGCAAATAAACCAGTAGCGCCACCGGTATGAATAAACACGATATTACGCTGATCTTTAAAATGCCCTCTATCAATAAGATCAATCATTCCAGCAAGACCCTTACCACTATATACCGGATCAAATAATAGTCCCTCTAATCTCGCTAGCAATAAAATTGCATCATTCATTCCTTTTGTTGGGATACCATAACCGTCTCCAACATAATCACAGTTTGCTACAATATCATCTCTTTTTATTAAGTCATTAAGACCCATATATTCACTGGTCTCACAAGCGAGGCTATAAACTTTCTCCTCTTGTAATTTTTTTGGAGCATTAACGCCAATACCCAATACTGGAATATTGCTGTGCATGGCTTTGGCGCCAACTACAATACCTGCTTGAGTACCTGCGCTCCCTGTTGCATGAACAATACTATCAATAACTAAATTTCTCTCATTGGCTTGTGCAATTAGTTCTAATACACAATCGACATAGCCCAGAGCACCAATAGGATTAGACCCGCCACCAGGAATAATATATGGAACCTGACCATTTGCCCTTATCTCACTGGCAACTTTTTCCATCTCATCGTTCATATCAGAACCTTTTGCTACTTCTCGAATATTCGCTCCAAAAAGTTGATCTAAAAATACATTCCCAGATTCCATATATGCTTTTGAGGCATCAGTGACCCTCTTCTCAAATACTAATTCGCACTGAAAGCCTAATTTAGCTGCTGCTGCAGCTGTCTGACGAGCATGATTTGATTGCACAGCTCCTTGAGTAATAATCACATCAGCATTGTTTTTTTGTGCATCTGCAATTAAGAATTCTAATTTTCGGGTTTTATTACCACCAGTACCAAGCCCCGTACAATCATCCCTCTTCACGTAAATTTCAGGACCATTCAAATGCTTCGAAAGTCTTGGCAGGTGTTCCAAGGGAGTAGGTAGATGGGCAAGTGAAACCCTGGGAAATCTCGATAACAACATAATTTAATCCTTTTTTAATAAACTCTTTTTAAATCTTTTCCAGTAGCAAATTCTATCGTTTTTAAAGCAAGAACTTCAGTTGATGAAATCAATGGAATATTGATGTCATTATCCTTAATTACTAGAGGAATTTCTGTACAGCCAGCTATGATAATCTCAGCACCCATGGTAATCAAATGTTCAGCTATCTCCTGCATTTCATTTTGCATAAATTTAATATCTCTGCCATCTTTTATGGAAAAGATAATTTCCATACATTTTTCTTGAAAACACTCACTCGGAACAATAAATTTTCTATTTGCATTTATTAATCCATCCTGATAAATCATCGATGCCAAGCATGCTGAAGTTGCCATGATTCCAACGGTTGTTTTTTCTGAGTGATAACACAATATTTCAGCTACCGTCTCCTCTACAATATGAAGAAAAGGAATATTGATTACTTTTTTTATTGCATCAGCAAACATATGGGCTGTATTACAAGGCATCACTAAAAAATCAGCTCCAGCTGCTTCAAGTTTTATTGCCCTGTCCATCAAAAGTGAGCTAATTTTTTTTCTTTGTGCTGGCGTTTTAATTTGCCTATTCGGTACATGTGGGTTTTGATCTACAATAAGATGAATATGATCTTTTTCAGTTTCAATAGGGTTAAGAGAGATCACGCTTGACATAAAATCTACCGTTGCCAAAGGTCCCATTCCGCCCAGGACACCGCCAATAAATTGTTTTTTATTTTTACTCATCTATATCCCGCTTGCCAACATCAATATTGAGATAATATTAACATCATTAAATAAGAATTAAATTAATGTTAAGAAACGAAAAGGATCTTGAATATATAACCAATGCATATTAACCTTTGTAATTAAATTTTAAGCGATGATTGTCATTCACATTTAGCAAAATATAGGTGTAATTAATATGAAAAATATACTCTCTTTCACGCTGATGTTTTTTCTTTTATCCGCATGCGCGGGAACACAAGAGAAACTTCAGGCTTTTGGTGATTCAGTTATTTCTGGAGCCTCAAAGATTCTTCCAAGTAAAAGTAAAGATACCAGTGCGCCTAAGGTAGCACCCTTGTCTGCGCCGATAGGTGAGCATTCTGCAATGTCTATGGAAAGTAACTACGACAAGCCTATAGATTATATCCCAGAAGCTTTGGGTATCTATGATTGGAAAATTTCTACTACAGAACCAAGAGCGCAAGAATATTTCAAGCAAGGTATTCAATTGAGATGGGCCTATAACGTCAATGAATCTGCAAGATCTATGGCTGAAGCAAGAAGAATCGATCCCAATTGTGCTATGTGTTATTGGGGCGAAGCATTTGCATTGGGTTCTTTTTTAAATGGGCATATGACAACAGAAAAAGGCATGAGAGGAAGAAAAGCTATTCTCAAGGCAGTTGAATTGATTGATGGTAATACTACTGAGATGGAGAAAGATCTCATAATGGCTACTTTAGACCGATATCCAGAAAATTGGACCACAGAAATAGGCAATGACAAAGATAAAAGAGAGTCAACCTATCAGATTTTTTCTGACAATATGGCTGAATTATATAGTAAATATTCTGGTAACCATGAGATTGCTACTGTATATGCACAATCATTATTTATGCTAGAAGAAAGACGTGGTTATCGGGAATATACTCCTGAATTAAACCATCTTCATGGGGTTCTTACTGGTGTTTTAGATGAGAATATTGCTCACCCTGGAGCATGTCATTTATATATACATGCCACTGAATCAACCTCTAGGCCTAGTGATGCAATCGCTTGTGCTGATCAACTAAGTGATGCTATTCCTGTTGCTAGTCATATTCAACATATGCCTGCTCACACCTATAATAGAACAGGTATGTGGGGTAAAAATGTAATGACCAGCATTAAAGCATCTCAGTCAGATATTATGGCGAAATCAAACAAGGGATTTTCTTATGGAACTTCACATAACCTGCATATGCTTCTCTATGGTGCATCTTGGGATGGCCAAGGAGCTGTTGCGATTCAGGCAGGTAAAGATTATCGAAAAGTAACCGATATGGCTCCTTACGAAACATTAACGCAAATAAGATTTGGACGTTTCGATGAAGTACTAAAAAATAAAAATATACCCAATGATAAATACTCCTTAGCTTTATATAAATTTGCACACGGCTATGCCAGTTTAAAAACTGGTGATATCGCCAACGCAAAGGATATTGAAAAATATTTATTTGAAGCGGCAGAAGGCGATCTAGGATCCTTATATTTCAGGGGTGATTATAAATCCACATTAGTTGAAATAGTGGCTTATATACTTCAAGGCGAAATTAAAATGATTGAAGGCGATCTTAATGGTGCAATTAATTCGTTCAAAGCATCTGTTGAAGCTGAAAAAACCTTAGGCTTTAGTGAGCCAGGGCCCCTTCCTTTCTCAGCTCATCATTGGCTTGGAGCTGCTTTGATTGAAGATGGAGATTATTCTCAGGCAGAGGCAGTCTATCGAAATGAACTAAAGAAACATCCGCACAATGGTTGGTCATTATTTGGTCTAAAAGAGTCATTAGCAGGGCAAAATATTGATGACCCAAAATTGAATGCAGATTTCGAAGACAGTTGGGCACGCTCAAATCTATTTATTACTTCCTCTAGGTTCTAATAAATCACTCAAAATTTGAGATAAAAAAAACCGGTCCTTGTGACCGGTTTTTTTCTTTATAGATTCCAATCTAGCTTAAGGCCTCCAACCGATATGTTCATATTTAACGAGCTGTTTAGGACCCACTTCAGCACCATAAATATTTCCATCATCATCAACAGCTACACCTTCTGCTGCCGTTGTGCTGCCATCAAGACCTGGTTGGCCAGGATCAGGTATAAAAAATACCACCCAAGCATCATTTGTACTACCAATTCTGATGCCTCTCTTCCATCCCCAATTACCAGACCAAGGAACATGAGATTCAGAATCAGCAGAATATAGAATATCATTTTTATCTATAAATAGACCACTAGGTCGACCAAATTGAGTCCAAGTTGCAATCCATTCTCCGTCTTGATCAAAAATTTGAATTCGACTGTTCCCCCGATCACCTACATAAAGTTTGCCTTCTGAATCCATTGCCAAAGCATGTGGATCTCGAAATTCACCTTTTTCAGCGCCAGTAACACCCCATGTTTTAATAAAATTTCCGTTCTTGTCGTATTTAACAATACGATTATTACCTTGACTGCCATGACCATCCGCAACAAATATATCGCCATTTGGTGCAACCAATACATCAGAAGGCATATTGAATTGATATTCGCCATCTCCAGCGACTCCAGGCTGACCCAATGTCATTAATACCTCACCATCACTATTAAATTTGATAATTTGATGACCTAATGTACCTTGATTTCGATCAGCTTTACTGCATCCAGGGCAAGCAGCATCTGTAATCCAAATATTATTGTCAAAATCTACATGGATCCCATGCGGCCAATCAATGAGTCCAGCACCAAAACTTTTAACTAAATTACCATCACGATCGAACTGCAAGACAGGGTCATCTTTTGAATCAACACAACTATTTTTCCCACAACGCTCGCCGACCCACATCGTCCCATTCTCTCCTGGATAAACTGCACTGGTTGCACCCCATTCTCGATCTCCCGTCATTTCTGCCCAACCTTCAACAGCTCGCCAAGGATGATCTTGTGCACTAATGCCTGATACTAGTACAAGTGACATTGCACCTATAAAAATTATTTTTTTACTTAAACTTTTAAGCATAGCTATTACCTCAATTACATATTTTGTTTTAAATTAAATTTACCTTATAACAACACTAACCTTTTATTTCTTCAGATAAAACCCCTACCATGGCTTGCATTTCATCTAGTGTACCGATTGAAAATCGAACATAATTTTCTATTACGTCACTTCGGTAAGCCCTAACCTTGATATTTTTTGCTAACAATTTACGACGTAATCTCTGACCATTTTGATTAACATTTACCATAACAAAACTGGAATGACTAGGAATATAACTTAAGCCAAGCTTTTCAAGCTCCTCATAAAAGTAATCCTTAGAAGCATTAGTTAATCTTTTTACATGCCGAACATACGCATCATCTTCTAATGCTGCGATAGCTGCATAACAGTTAATACTGCCAACACCAAGACTATTTCCAAGTGTACGCAGCTCCGACATTATTGTTGGATCTCCAACCGCATAACCTACCCTCAACCCAGCCATACCATACATTTTTGAAAATGTTCGTGTCACAATTACATTTTTATATTCCTGTGAAAGCTTTACTGCAGTCTGATAATTTTCTTCTCTCACAAAATGAATATAAGCCTCATCAATCAATATCATTATATTTTTGGGTACAGCATCAACAAAACGCTTAATTTCATCATAAGATAAAATGGTTCCCGTAGGATTATTTGGATTAGTAATCACAATCAAAGTTGTCTTACTGGTAATTGCTTTAAACATTGCATCAAGATCATGCTTAAGTGCAGAAGTTGCAGGAACTCTTTTTACGCTTACTTCTGAACCCATAAGCTCGCGAAAACTCAAAGCAGCTCGACTAACGCCACCATAACCCGGATCTACCTCAATAATTTCGCCAGTAGGATTAGATGTATTCCATTTAATACCGTAGTTCATTACGATTTGATTAAGTATAAAACCTGACCCACCTTCAACATAAACTGGATAACCGCTAGCAGCAAAGGCCTCTCTTCCAGGAACGACATCAACCTCCACACTGGCCAAACTAAGATGCTCACCAATAGCTTTTTCTAATTTTGTAAAAGCACCAAAATCATAACGATTCACATCCATAACAGCCTCATTGATGGCTCTTAATGCTCGTGGTGATGGGCCAAATGGATTTTCATTATATCCAATACCTGCGATTCCAGGAGCTTCACCCCAACCATGTAACTGATCGACACTTACAGGATTTTTATTTGAAGTTATTATCTCTGCAAGGCTTAACTTTGAGGACAAAGATAGGGATCCAATGCCTGCCGTGGCTGCGATAAATGAACGGCGGCTGACTGGATCTTTTGTTCTAGCTACTTCCTTTTCTGATTTCATTACACTTCCTTTGAATTAATTAAGCTATTACATAGTTTTGATGTCATTATTGAATTGGTATTTGACGAGGAATTAGAAAAATTTCCTTTTGCCTGCCATCAATATAATAAACATTCTTTCCGTCATACATGGCATCCTCCTCAAGCTTTATTCTTACTGGCTTTCCCCAGCTTTTAATATCAGTTTCTGCATAAAGCTCGATAGAGTATGCTGTATTTGGAAATAATCTATAATCACCCCCACCTGGAACTCCACCCTGCTGATCCCACATGCCAATAGTTGGCCCAGCTGCGTGACCATGAAATCCAATTGGATGAGTATAAATCGAAGGTTTAATACCCTCTCTTTTTGCTTTATCCAAGGCAATAGATAAAATTTCGTTACCTGTTCTCCCTGTAATAAATTCATTTGTCAGAATATCTTGAAGTCGATTACCATTTTTCATAGCTATTTCTAATTCTATGGGTACTTTTGACTCATTTGGCTTAAGAACATACGCATGTTGTTGAGTGTCTGTATTTAATCTGAGATAAGTAATTCCAAAATCAACATGGAGCAAATCACCCGGCAAAATAACATTGTCATCATGCCTCGCTAATATAGATGCTTTAGCGTCTAGTGCCGGACTAGCCTCCCTTTGGATTGAGACAGACGGATGAAACCAGGTAGTTAGTTTCAATTCCCTAATTCGATCTCGATACCACCAAGCAACATCATTTGTTGTTGTAATTCCTGGCTGAATAACCTCACCAGTCAATCCTGCGGCCAAAATCTCATGAGCAATACGACAAATCTGTTGATATATCGTTATTTCTTGTTGAGATCGAGTCTCAAGCCAACCAACTGCTAGATTTTCAGCAGATACAACTCTTTCCTGAAATCTTGCAGAAAGTGCTTGCATAAATAACTCGTACTCAGTCCGAGTTATGCCATCAGCAAGAGCGAAAGTATCAGAATAATTGATTCCGATTCTTTTTGGATCCCTCTCCTCGATGAGTTCAGCTAAACGTTGCCATTGATCACCATGCAATTCCTTATCCCAAGCTTTCTCAAAAGTATCGCCAACCGCATATCTTGCAACTGCTAAAGTTTCTAGAGGCTGACCTTTTCCTGGATTAGAAATTAATAAAATTGTCCGGCGACGTGCAGTTTGCCAAGTTGATGGTAAAAATGTTTTTATTATTGGATCTTCGTTATATTCCCGAGAAATAATAACCCATATATCGATATCAGATCTCTCCATGAGACCGGGTAATACTGTTGCTATTCTTTCATCTATAATCTGATCAATTGCTACAGCCCTCTCTCGCATCGGAAGAATTAGTGAATCTGCAAATAAAGTATTAAATAGGGTACTGAGTATCAAAAAAACTGTTATTCGCATATCGATCCTTTAAGTTAAATTATTCTATTATCCTATCATCTATTAATATGAATTTCGTCACTGTCATTTTTGATCTAATCAGATAATGTTAAGGCAATCAACTCAGCTGGCTGCTTTCCATTTGACACAGTCATTACAATATATTGTTTACCCTTATATCGATAAGAACTTGGAGGACTTGTCTGTGAGGCTGGAAGATTAATTTCGGCAATAATTTCACCAGTAAATTTATCATGAGCTCGAAATACTGGGTCACCACCATATCCTTCACCAGCAAATAATAAAGTTTCCGTTA
>MDSY01006481.1_pt1 | contig 25330 bp, 27 predicted proteins | sample 811131 | NCBI WGS metagenome assembly MDSY01 (sample SAMN05326643, study PRJNA326480) | marine metagenome | isolation source: seawater | place: Atlantic Ocean: South West | collected 2010
CTATTTCAATATGATTGAAATCTTCCTTTATAATTCCTTTTGAAGGACTCGCCTTTTTAACTTCGGCAATTATACTAGGTAAATTATTATTATTTTTTTTAATTAATTCTTTTATGAAACTAACTGGTTTATTATTTCCTTCTAATAAATCTATCAAATCTTCTTTGGGAAAATTAATTTTTGCCTGCTGAACTTCATTTTTTTTATATTCTAATATTTTATCCAGGATATTATTCTTCATTTGACACCTTAATTAGTTCTTTAAGAGATTCTTTTGCTTTCCCTGAATTTAATGATTGAATGGCTAGTTCAATTCCCTCTTCAATATTAATAGCCTTACCAGAGATATAAATTGCTGCCGCTGCATTTATAATAACTATATCTCGAAATGGACCTTCCTCTCCATCAAGTAATTTGATAATTTTTTCGGCATTATCCTTTGGTAATCCACCTGTTAAATCAGCTTGTGAAGAAATTTTTATGTCGTAATCTTCTGGGTTAAGTTCATAGGAAAATATTTTTTGATCATTTAATTCGGTAATATATGTTTTTCCTGTGGTTGTAATTTCATCTAAGCCGTCTGAACCACAAACTAGCATTGCTCTTTCTGACCCAAGTTGTTTTAATGTTTCGGTTAGAGGGACTAACCATTCCTTGCTGTAAACGCCCATTAATTGCCTTTTTACTCCAGCAGGATTAACCAATGGACCTAATAGATTAAATATTGTTCTTACATTTAACTTCTGTCGAACTGCTCCTACATGTTTCATTGCAGTATGATGACTTGGGGCAAACATGAAGCCTATATTTGATTTATTGATGCATTTAGTTATTTTTTCTGGCGAGAGATCTATTTTTACTCCTAATTCCTCTAAGACCTGTGATGATCCAGATTTAGATGACAGTGCTCTATTGCCATGCTTTGCTATATAGCAAGATGCTCCCGCTGCAACAAAAGTTGATGCAGTTGATATATTGTAGGTTCCAGATTTATCTCCTCCAGTTCCGCAAGTGTCAATAGCATTATTTGGGGCTTCAACTTTTTTAGATTTTTTTCTTAGAACAGTAACTCCTGAAATTATATCATCTATTGTTTCACCTTTTTCTTTCAATTTAATTAGAAATTCTTCTATCTGATTTTCTTCAGCTTTACCTTCCAGTATAAAATTAAATGCAAAAGTTGATTCTTCCCTACTTAAATTATTATAGGTGTTAATATTTTTTAATATTTCATTAAATTTTGACATCTTATAAATTCAAAAAATTATTTAAAATTTCATGCCCATTTTCAGTAGCAATACTTTCTGGATGAAATTGAATTCCTTCAATAAAATTATTCTTATGTCTTATTCCCATAATTGTTCCAGATTCTGTTCTAGCGGTTACCTCTAATTGATCAGACAAGTTTTTTTCGTCTACCACTAATGAATGATATCTAGTAGCCATAAATTTACTGGGTAAGCCTTTAAATACACCCTTGCCATCATTATTTATTGCACTTATTTTTCCATGATGAATTTTTTTTGCATTAATTATTTTACCTCCTAAAGCGTATGAAATTGCTTGATGTCCAAGACAAACGCCTAAAAGAGGTATATTAAAATCTACACACTTTTTTACTATATCAACGCTGATACCTGAAGAAGATGGCTCACCTGGGCCAGGGGATATTACTATTCTTTCAGGTTTAAGATTCAATAACTCTTCAGCTAAAATCTTATCATTTCTTATAACCTTAACTTTTTTTCCAAGATCTCCAAGAAAATGGAATAAATTCCAAGTAAAGCTATCGTAATTATCTATCAGAACAATCATATTGATACTATCCTTTTTCTATGAGATTTTCAGCAGCAGCAAATAGTGCTTTAGCTTTGTTAAGTGATTCATTATATTCATACTCTTCTACTGAATCATAAACTACCCCACCTCCTGCTTGGACATACATTTTAGAAGATTTAATAATGGCCGTCCTTAAAGCTATCGCGGTATCCATATCACCATTTGATGAAAAATAACCTACTGCTCCGGCATATATTCCTCGCTTATTATTTTCTAACTCATTAATTATTTCCATGGCTCTAATTTTTGGAGCTCCTGTTACTGTTCCTGCTGGAAAACCAGCACATAATGCTGATATTCTATCCTCATTTGAATCTAAATCACCTTCGACAGTAGAATATATATGATAAAGATGAGATGTTTCTTGTATTTGAAAGGATTCTTTAACATTAATCGAGCCTATTTTAGAAACTCTGCCTATATCATTCCTTCCTAGATCTAAAAGCATTAAATGTTCAGCTCTTTCTTTAGGGTCAGAAAGCAAAGATTCTTTAATTTCTTTTTCCTTTCCATTTTCTTTAGGTCTTGTTCCGGCTATTGGTTTTATCATTACTTTACCATTTTCGACCTTAACAAGTGTTTCAGGGCTAGAGCCTACAATAAAGAAATCTTCAAATTTTATATAATACATATAAGGGGAAGGATTAATTTTTCTAAGAGATTTATACAATAAAAAAGGATGCGCATTAAAGTCTATAGATAATCTTTGACTTGGTACAATTTGAAATACATCTCCAGCAATTATATGGTCTCTAGCTATTTTTACATTTTGAAAATATTCTTCCTTTGTAAAGTTAGAAGAAGGAGGGCTGATCTTTTCTTGTTCATTATGAAGAATCATTTCTTTTGAAGATTTAATCTTTTCTTTAATTTTTAGAATCTGAGCATATGCATCATCATACAATTCTTCAGGTTCAATTAGCTCGTCAAACCAGACAGTTTTACAAATAAGTAAATGTTTTAATTTTTTATCAAAAACAACAGTAATTGATGGTCTTAATAAAATACTATCGGGTAAATTAAGTTCGTCAAATTTTTCACTTGGGAGATCTTCAATATTTGCTACGAAATCGTATCCAATATAACCAAAAATTCCTGAAGCTATAGCCGGAATATCGTTATCTAAATCCATCAGGCAATCATTTGTAAATTTTCTTAATACTCTTACTGGATCTTCATTAAGATCTTCTAGAATATTGTTATTAAAATAAATTCTTGAATTTTTTCCTTTTATTTCTAATATCTTATCTGGATCTGTGCCTATGACGGAGTATCTTCCGCTCATTTCGCCATCTTTTAGAGATTCATATAGAAAGCTATTTTTCTCATCATTTGTAATTTTTATGAACGCAGATAATGGATCAAAATTGTCCATTTCTATCTTTAAGAAAACCAATTGATGCTTTCTTTTTTTATAATTTTTTCTAAAATCATTTAGATTAATGGAAATATAATCTTCCATATTTTTAAAATGATCCTTGAGAATTTACTGTTTCAAATAAAATATCTAATCTTTCTGGAAAAATTTCACTTTTTAGTTCAGATTGTAGCTCTTCTGAAAGAGCAATAAGTAATTCATTTTTCATTCTTTCTTGATTTTGATTTTTCACGGTATTTAATTTCTCAGTATTTTCTTCTTGTATCTTAATCTCACTTATTACTCCTAAAATTATACTGTTCCCAATACCAACATCTGAAATAAAAGGCCTGGATAACTGTGTTTTAAAGATTTCGGAAATAGCTTCTCTTGAAAATACTTCGTTAAATGTATATCGACTAAGGTTATTACTCTTAAGAATTGCAACATTAAGCTCATCAGCAATATTTTGCAGATTAGACGAGCCATTCTCTATAGATTCAAGATAATTATTTGATTTTACAACTAAAAGTTCCTTAGATCTTTCTATGATTAAGTCTTCTTTTATTTCCTGTTTTATACCTTGAAATTCAATAATCTTTTCATCGGTTATATTATCAATCCTAACAAAGAATATGTTACCTGCATCATCTTCCAAAGGTTCAATTTCCATTCCAATATTTGATTCAAAAATTATTTCTAAAATAGAATTCTTTGAAGAAAGTTCTATTTTATCATTTGAGAAATTCATACCTTCTTCATTAACGGATGTATAATTATTCAATTCTAAAGAATTTTCTTTTATAATTTCTTCAAAAGTCAATCCTCCGGCCCTTTGATCTTCAATAACATTAGAGAGATTATATATATTATCTTGAGTTAAATTTGATTTATATTCTTTAGTAATTTCATCTCTTACTTCACTGAAACTTTTCTTTGATGATTGTTCTATGGACACTAAATAAATAAGTGATGGTCCAAATGGCCCTTCAACAGGTCCAGTTAAATCATTCATTTTTGCTTTAAAGGCAATTTCAGAAATCTCATTAGTTATGCCCTGATCTTTTGATAAAGATTCTTGTATTACATCATCAATAGATAATCCTCTATTAATTATTAAATTATCAATATCATTACCACTTTTATAATTTGATAATGCTTCCTCAGCTGATTTTTCATCTGGAAAAGGTATTAAATAATAAGATCTTTTTTCAGGGCTTTCATAATCCTTAATATTGGCATCATAAATTTCTTGAATTAAGCTTTCTTCAACCTTAATTGAGTTTTGTATTTCAGAATTAAGAAGTGAAATTAATGAAAAGCTCCTTAAAGGTTCTGTCTTATAACTATTCTTATTAATTTGATAATGCTTCTCTAGGTCTGCATCTGTTATAGCAGATTTATCAACAGAATTTTCATCAATATTTAATATAACATATTCTATATTTCTATCTTCATATTGAAACTTATAGATTAGATTGTTTAATTCTTTTGGGGGCTCGAAATTATTAAATAACGCACTGTAAATTTCAATTTGTGATAAAGAATCTCGTTCCATTTCTATAAAAAGATCTTCATTTATTCCATTTTGTCTAAGCACTTGATTAAAAATATTTTTATCAAATTGATTAAATGCATTTTTAAAGGCATTGGTATTTCTAATTCTTTTTGTCAAAGATTCATCAGATGGCCTTAATTTCATTTTATCGCCAGAAGAATTAATAGTTTTTTCTAAAATAAGATTCGTTAATATTTGATAGTCTAAACCCGATTCTCTTGCTTCTTCTGGTGATACAAATCTTTCTAATTCAGAAGAAACTCTATTCAATTCACGATTAAAACGAAAAAAGAATTCTTGAGATTCAACTTCTCTATCACCAATTCTTGCAATGGTTCCAATATCATAATTCCTAAAAATATCCCCTATACCCCATACGGAAAACGCAAGAACTAATAGGATTATTAAAACTAGACCAAAAGGGCCCGAAGCATTTCTTCTTAAAAAATCTAACATAAAATTATCTCAATATTTTTTTAACATTAATTTTCGCATAATGTATCTTCTGATAACAAAAACGCAAGAAATAGCTTATATTAAAATTAATAAAATTATAGGTTTAAATAAAATGACTAATAAATTACTTATTGCAGGAAATTGGAAAATGAATGGTAATAAAAAAGATATTTCTTTTATAAAAGGTCTATCAAAATTTATATCAAATCATAAACTTAACAATATTGAAGTGCTAATTTGCCCTCCATTTACATTAATCGATAAATTTTCGAACCTTACATCACGATCTTCCATTAATATTGGGGCTCAAGATTGTAGCTCAAATGATTCTGGGGCATACACAGGTGAGATCTCAGCATCTATGATAAAAGATTTTAATGGTAAATATTGTATAATTGGACATTCTGAAAGAAGGATTTATCATAGCGAAACAAATAATTTGATTAATAATAAAATTTTACAAGCTCAAGAAAAAAATTTAAGAGCAATATTATGTGTTGGCGAAACATTATCTGATAGAAAAAATAAAAGAACTTTAAGGGTTTTAGGAAATCAAATTAAATTATCTCTTAAGGGGAAAATTAATCCAAATAAATTAGATATAGCTTACGAACCTGTTTGGGCAATTGGAACAGGATTAGTTCCAAGTAATTCTGATATTGAGGAAGTTCATAATTTTATTTTCAATAAGTTAAAAAAGATTTACGGAACTAAGGCAAGAAATATTAGAATTTTATATGGTGGCTCGGTTAACTCTAATAATATTTCATCAATATCCTCTTTAAATAATGTAAGCGGGGCTTTAATAGGGGGGGCTAGTCTTAAGATTAGTGATATGAAATCAATATTAAAGCAATTTATATAATAAAATTGAATTATAATGCTTGATCGTTTAAAAGCTTATTTATTATGTTAAGCTTTATTTTAGTTATTCATCTTATAATTGCTATCGTATTGATAGTGCTTGTTCTTTTACAAAGGTCCGAGGGAGGTGGTTTAGGTATTGGAGGTTCTGGAGATTTTATGTCTGGAAGAGCTGTTGGTAATATCCTTTCTAGACTCACAGCAATATTTGCGACAATCTTTTTTATAACCAGTTTAAGCCTCGCGCTATTATCAAGCATTAATCAGAATTCTTCTATAGTAGACAATATAATTGAAGAAGATGTAACGGGAATTGACTTAAATATAGAAGAAGTTAATGATCTACCAGATTTAAATTAAAATCTAAAACTTTTATCTTTGTAATTTATTTTCTATTTGTTATAATTTACTTCCATGACACAGTATATATTTATAACTGGTGGAGTGGCATCATCTCTCGGAAAAGGACTTGCATCTGCAGCTTTAGGAGCTTTGCTCCAATCAAGGGGTTATTCTGTTAAATTAAGGAAATTAGATCCTTATCTTAATGTAGATCCAGGCACTATGAATCCATTTCAACATGGAGAAGTTTTTGTTACTGATGATGGCGCAGAAACAGATTTAGATTTAGGTCACTATGAAAGATTTACTAATGTTCCTGCGTCAATAGATGACAATATAACTACCGGCCAAATATATAAAAGAATTATTAGCAAAGAAAGAAAAGGCGATTATCTTGGTAGAACTGTTCAAATAATTCCGCATGTAACAGATGAAATAAAAAAATTTATTCTTTCAAACAATAAAGGTGTTGATTTTTGCTTATGTGAAATTGGTGGAACTGTAGGAGATATTGAAGGCCTTCCTTTTCTAGAGGCAATTAGACAACTGAGCAATGAATTGGAAAAGAATATGACTTGCTTTGTCCATTTAACCCTTTTACCTTATATATCTGCTGCAGGTGAGGTTAAAACTAAACCAACACAACACTCGGTTAAAGAGTTAAGATCTATAGGCATACAGCCGGATATTTTAGTTTGTAGGTGCGATAGAAAGATCTCTAAATCTGATAGAAGAAAAATATCAGTTTTTTGCAATGTCAAAGAAGATTCGGTAATTCAAGCAATAGATGTTGATACTATTTATGCTGTTCCAAAAGATTTAAGGGATAATGGATTAGATGCTGCTGTTTTAAGTGCTTTAGGTAAAAAAAGATTGTCCAAAACTAATTTAAGAAAGTGGAATAAAGTGGTTGAAAGAATAAGGAAACCAAAAAATGAGATAAATATTGGCGTTGTAGGGAAGTATTTAGATTTAAATGATGCTTATAAATCTTTGTTTGAGGCATTAACCCATGGAGGAATTGCTAATAATGCTAAAGTAAAAATTAAAACGATAGATTCTGAAAAATTAGAAAAAACTAGAAATACAAGGATACTAAAAAATGTTGATGGAATCTTAGTTCCTGGAGGGTTTGGGAAAAGAGGATCTGAAGGAAAAATATTGTCTTCTAAATATGCAAGAGAAAACAAAGTACCTTATTTTGGAATTTGTTTTGGTATGCAAATGGCCGTAATAGATTATGCAAGGGATTTATTAGGTTATAAGGAAGCTAGCTCTTCAGAATTTGGTAAGGCTGATATCCCATTAATAGGATTATTAAAAGAATGGATTAAAGATGAAGAGGTTGAAAAAAGAAATCTACAAAGTGATTACGGGGGAACTATGAGATTAGGTTCATATCCTGCGATTCTTAAAAAGGGATCTAAAGTAAGAAATATTTATGGAAAAAATAAAATACATGAACGACATAGACATAGGTATGAGGTAAATCTTTCATTTAAAAAAGAACTTGAAAAAGCAGGCATGAAATTTGTTGGTATGTCTCCAGACGGTTATTTGCCAGAAATTATAGAATTAAAAAATCATCCTTGGTTTGTTGGAGTTCAATTTCATCCTGAGCTTAAATCAAGACCATTTAATCCACATCCATTATTTTCATCTTTTATTAAAGCTTCTATTGTTTATTCAAAATTATCTGATAAGGGTAAATAAATGGAATTAATAAATATAAAAAATATAAATTTATCTAACACATCTCCTATTTCAATTATTGCCGGATTAAATGTTTTAGAAAATGAGAATATGGCAATGGAAGTTGCAGAATATTTAAAAAAGATATGCAGCGATATTGATATTCCATTTATTTTTAAAGCTTCATTTGATAAAGCAAATAGATCTTCAGTAAAGTCTTTTAGAGGTCCTGGGTTAAAAGAAGGATTAAAGATCTTTAAAGAAATTAAAGAAAGTCTTAATATTCCTATTATAACTGATATCCATGAAATTTCACAGATTGAAGAAGTCTCTAATGTAGTAGATATTATCCAAATTCCAGCTTTTTTGTGCAGACAAACAGATCTTATTAAAGCTGCTTGTGAAACGAATCTACCAATTAATATAAAAAAAGGACAATTTTTGTCACCTAGTCAAATGATCAATATAGTTGATAAATGTAATTCTTTTGGCAATGAAAAAATAATACTTTGTGAAAGAGGGACATCTTTTGGTTATGATAATTTGATAGTTGATTTTTTAGGAATGTCCGATCTTAAAAATTTATCTAATCCTTTAATTTTAGATGTTACACATTCCCTTCAACTTCCTGGCGGATTAGGTAATTCTGCAGGAGGAAGGGCTCATCAAGCATTAGATTTAGCATTGGCAGCTACAGCTCTAGGAATTTCCGGTCTTTTCATTGAGGTTCATCCAAACCCAAAAGAGGCTCTTTGCGATGGTCCTTCTGCTACTAAGCTAGAAGATCTTAAAAGTATTCTTGAGAAAGTTAAAACTCTAGATAATACAGTAAAATCTTTTAATTCTTAGGAAAACTATCCACGGCCTTTATAGTTTTGAACACCTTGTTCAGGAACCCATAGATCTTTTGGGGGTTTGGTGTTTTGCCAAAATACATCTATCGGCATACCGCCTCGCGGATACCAATACGCACCTATTCTTAACCACTTTGGTTTTAGTGTATTCATTAAATCTTTTGAAATAATCATTGTTGTTTCTTCGTGAAAAGATTGATGATTTCTAAAGCTTTGAAAATATAACTTTAAGGATTTTGATTCAATAATCCATTTATTAGGCACATAATCTATAACAATATGAGCAAAGTCTGGTTGAGAAGTCACTGGACATATGCAGGTGAATTCGGGTTGAGAGAATCTAATTAGAAAATTTTCTTTTTCTTTATTTTTAATTTTATCTAAAATTTTTATAGATGGTTTATCAAAATTTTTATTTGACTTTCCTAAGTGTTTCATAATTGATCCTATGGTATTCCAATAAACTTATGCATTTGAAAGCTTAATTTCCATTTAGGATTATCTTCACAAAACTTTCTAGCAAGAATTACATTATTCTTATAATCACTATCATATTTAGGTTGAAGAAAGAAATGGTCAAATTTCATTTTTTCAAATTTATGAGGAGAAATATTTTTTTGAGGATAAACTAGTTTAAGTTCATTCCCATGATTTTGAATTAATTTTGTTCCAGATTTAGGACTAACGCAAATCCAATCAATTTCATTAGGTACATTTATGGTGCCATTTGTTTCTATCGCTATTTTAAATTTTTTTTTATGAAATGAATTAATTAACCCTTGATCAATTTGTAACATAGGTTCACCGCCAGTTAAAACTACAAAAGGATTATCATCTGTTCTCCAGATTGAAAGAATTTTTTTTGTAATTTGGTCGGGGTTTTTGTATTTATTGCCATTTAATCCGTTAGTCCCAACAAAATCTGTATCGCAAAATGTACATATCGCTTTGTGTCTATCTTTTTCAAGGCCTGACCAAAGATTGCACCCTGTAAACCTACAAAAAACAGCATATTTACCTAGATTACACCCCTCACCTTGGATAGTAAAAAATATTTCTTTAACTGAGTACATCTAACTTATCTTGAATAATTGGGTTATTTTTAATGAATGCATTCCAGCCTTTTGACCTTAATTCACATGCAGGACAATCATTACATCCATAGCCCCAAACATGTTTATTTTTTCTATCTCCTTTGTAACAAGTATGTGTATCTTCAATTATTATTTTTATTGCCTCCAATCCAAAATCGTTAAACGCTAATGACCATGTTTCTTCTTTATTTAGATTCATTAATGGAGTTAAAATTTTAAAATTTTGCTCCATTCCTATATTTATTGTTTCTTCCTGTGATTCAATGGTTTCACTGCGACAATCAGGGTAACCGGAATAATCTGTTTGGCACATACCACCGATAATATTTTTAATTTTATTTTGGTAAGCAAAAATAGCAGCATAATTAATAAATAGTAAATTTCTTCCAGGAATAAATGTATTGGGCAAGCCATTTTCAATTTTAAAGCCTTTGTTGCCTAGAAGAGATGATTCAGTAATTTTATTGATTTCATCTAGGTTAATTACAAAATCACCCTTTAATTTGTTTTCAAATTTTGGAAAATTAGATTCGATTTTTTTTAAAATATTTTCTCTGCACTGTAATTCAATTTTATGAGTTTGATTGTAGTTAAATCCTATTGTAAAAACTTCCTCATATTTTGATAAGGCCCACATTAAGCATAAGGTAGAATCTTGTCCGCCCGAAAAAAGTACTAGTGATTTATTTTCTTCTAACATAATAATATTTTCAAAATTTTATTAGTTAATAGCAAGTATGTATAAGTTGTGGTAGAAAAATTTTTATGACAGCGATAAGAAATATTATAGGAAGACAGGTATTTGACAGCAGAGGAAACCCAACTGTTGAAGTTGATGTATTTTTGGAAGATGGAAGTTTAGGTAGAGCTGCCGTACCTTCTGGAGCTTCCACAGGCGCATATGAAGCGCATGAATTGAGAGATAATGATATAAATATTGTTTTAGGGAGAACAGTTAACAAAGCAATAAATAATATAAATTCTGAGATATCAAATTCTATTTGCGGTTTAGATGCTTCTAACCAAAATTTAATTGATGAAAAAATGATCTCACTTGATGGAACGGAAAATAAATCCAGACTTGGAGCAAATGCTATTCTTGGTGTATCAATGGCTGTTTCGAGAGCTCAAGCATTATCAGATAAGGTAAATTTATTTGAGTATTTAAATTCTTTGGAAAAATATATTTTACCCGTCCCGATGATGAATCTTATTAATGGTGGATCTCACTCAAATAATTCTCTTTTCATTCAAGAGTTTATGATAATGCCAATTTCTGCAGAAAACTTAAATCATGCGATAATTATAGGTTCGGAAATATTTCATTCGTTGAAGAGTTTATTATCAAATGATGGACACAGCACTAATGTAGGTGATGAGGGGGGTGTAGCTCCTAACTTAGATTCTACTGAAGAAGCAATTTCTTATCTTTCAAAAGCTATTGAGAATGCTGGCTATAAACTAGGTGATGATATTGTTCTTTCTTTAGATGTTGCCGCTTCGGAATTGTATAATGATGGCAAGTACACCTTAAAAGAAGGTGAAAAAATGGATACTGATCAACTTATAGAGCTATGGGTAAAACTTACTAAGGATTATCCTATATTTTCTATAGAAGACCCCTTACATGAAGATGATTGGGAAGGCTGGACAAGTTTGACTGATCTAATAGGTAATAATGTGCAAATCGTTGGAGACGATCTTTTTGTAACAAATCCAAGTCGTTTAAAAAAAGGAATTGAATGTAATGCCGCAAACTCAATATTAGTTAAAGTTAATCAAATAGGAACTGTTTCAGAAACTATTAATGCAATTAATATTGCAAAAAGTAATAATTATTCATATATAATTTCGCATCGTTCAGGAGAAACTGAAGACACTTTTATTTCAGATTTATCTGTTGCTACTTGCTCTGGTCAAATTAAAACTGGATCAATGACCAGATCAGATCGTGTAGCAAAATATAATCAACTTATAAGAATAGAAGAGTTTTTAGGCAATAAATCACAATATGCTGGAAGATTAATATTAAAATAAATTAATTTTCTTTCTTGACCGATTATAGTGTTTTATGATTCTTTGAATCTATGATTCGTTTTTTACTAAATATTTGGAATCTTTTGGAAAAATATACTTTTCGTGAAATTTTAACAGTTTCATCAATAGTACTTTTTTTTCTGTTTATAAATTTTTTTGCTACTACTAATTTGTTTTACTCATCTAGAGGTATTGTCAAATATAATGAATTATCTAGTGAAATAAATTTAAACATTAAAGAATTAAAGGAAATTAAGGCTAACAACACTGAATTGGGACTAAATATTAGGAATATTGTCGAATTTAATGATTTTGACTTACTTGATGAAGTCATAAGGGAATACCTCGGTTATTCTTCAGATAATGATCACCTTATTATAATTAATTAATTTTAGTAAAATTGTATTAGAGCTTATTTTTTGGTAAATTACTTTTGTTTTTTGAAAGGTTTTCTATATTGTCCTCTATGCGTCATCCAGAAAAAATTAATAATAAGGAAATCAGTCCCCCTAAAAAGCCTAGCTGGTTAAGGGTAAGGAGAACTAGTTCAGATAAATATTATAAAACTAAAAAAATTCTATCTAACTCTAAAATAGTAACAGTTTGTGAAGAAGCAAGTTGCCCAAATATTTCAGAATGTTGGCAAAAAAGTCATGCGACATTTATGATAATGGGAGATACTTGTACTCGTGCATGTGCTTTTTGTAATGTGAAGACCGGCATTCCAGATGCATTAGATCCTTTTGAGCCATTTAAAATTTCTAAAGCAGTGAAGGACCTTAACTTAAGTCATGTTGTCATAACATCGGTTGATAGAGATGACCTAGCTGATGGGGGAGCTAAACATTTTGCTAATACAATTAATGCGATTAAAAAGAGCTCTCCAAATACAACTATAGAGATTTTAACTCCTGATTTCTTAAAAAAAGATAGCGCTATAGATATATTAAGTAATTCAGCTCCTGATGTTTTCAATCATAACCTTGAAACGGTTCCTAGTTTGTATTTATCCATTAGACCTGGAGCAAGATATTTTAATTCACTTAAATTATTGAGTGATATTAAAGATAGGAATCCTAATATTTTTACTAAATCTGGATTAATGCTTGGATTAGGGGAATCAAAAAGTGAAGTAATGCAAGTCATGGATGATTTAAGGTCAGCAGGTGTAGATTTTTTAACTTTGGGCCAGTATTTACAACCTACGAAGAAACATGCCCCTGTGATAAGATATTTAACTCCTGAAGAATTTGATACTTATAAGATAATTGCTGAATCAAAAGGTTTTTCAATGGTATCTTCTAGTCCTTTAACAAGATCTTCGCATCATGCCGAAGAAGATTTTACTGCTTTAAAGCAAAGCAGAATGAAAAGTTAAGATTAATTGATAAAGATTGAGAAAAAGAAGCATTCAAAATTAGATGCTAAAGTGCTTTTTAATTTAGTTTCAAATGTTGAATCTTATTCGAAATTTATTCCTTGGGTAAAGAATTCAACTATTGAAAGAGAGGTTCATGATTATTTTTTTGCTAAATTGGAAATGAAATATTTATTATTTTCAGGATCTTTCGTTAGTAAGGTAAGTTTAGATAAGTACGATAATAAAATTAATGTATTAGGCGTAAAGGGGCCGTTTAATTATTTAGAAGCTAATTGGATTTTTGATGAGTATGACAATGGTACTTTAATTTCTATTTCCTTAGAATTAGATCTAGAAAACATTGTTCTTGAGAGTCTTATAAAAAAAGAATCAGAAAAATTAATAAATAAAGCAGTCTTATCCTTTGAAAAAAGGATTTTTGATATTTCAAATATTTAAATAAATCATTCTTAGTGCTTCGTATACCGCAGATTGTCGAATAAAATTTCTACCCTGATTTTCAAAACTAAATTTATTATAATTTGTCTTATTATTGTTAGCTATTGCAATATAAACAGTCCCCACAGGATTCATATCTGTTCCACCTGAAGGCCCTGCAACTCCGGTAATAGATACTGAAATATTTGCTCGAGAATTACTAACTGCCCCTAAGGCCATAGCAATAGCAGTTTCGCTTGAAACAGCGCCATATTTATTAATTAATCCTTCATCAATTCCTAATAATTCCACTTTTGATAAATTAGAATAAGTTATAAACCCTCTATCAAAAATTTCAGATGATCCAGATATTGAAGTTAAGTAACTTGCGGCCATTCCGCCTGTACAGCTTTCAGCTGTTGCAATTAAATAACCCTTTTTTTTGCACTTCTTTATAACTTCTTCTGTCTGTTTTTTTATAAGTGTTTCGTTCATTAAATTATTCCAAAAATATCAAGAAATATGATTATAATAGATGTTAAAATTCCTGCGGCTATATCATCTGCTAAAACCCCTAATGAGCCCTCCAGTTTTTCTGCTCTAGATACGGGGTATATTTTTGATATATCAAAGAACCGAAAAATTATAAAGCCTAAGATAATCCCTTTAATGGATAATGGTGCAAATATTAGCACAATTAATTGACCGATAAATTCATCTATTATTACTTCTTTTGGGTCCTTAGATTTATTGTCTCTTATATAGATATTAACTGCAAAATAGGAAATTATAAAAAGTAAGAAAATTAAGAATATAAGAAAATTTGTTCCTAAAAAAATTATTATTATTAGACCAAAAGGAATAGCCACAGCTGATCCTAGGGTTCCTGGAAAATATTTAGAATATCCAAGAGAAAATAATGTTGATATTAACTTTGCTAATCGATCACTCATTAGGTACCTCAATAGAGATAATTGATTGTGCGGCAATTCCATATTTAGTATTTACGAACCCCTCTTTTTCCGTTGAGGTAGATTTTAGATTAATTTTACTTTTTTTAACTTCTAACATTTTAGAAATACTTTCTAAGATTTTGTTTCTTAATGGAGTTATTTTAGGGTAATCACAAATTATATTAATATCCAAATTAGAAATTCTACCATTGCTTTCATTTAGGAGATCAACCGCCTTTTTTACAAATATTTTAGAATTCGCACCTTTATATTTTTTATCACTTGGCCTGAAATGTTTACCAATATCATCTTTTCCAAGAGCTCCTAAAATTGCATCAGTTACTGAATGTAAAACCGGATCCCCGTCAGAATTTGCCTCTAATGAATATCTGCTTTTAAGCTGAATACCGCCAAGTTTTATAAAGTTACCTTTTTTAAATTTATGAAAATCATATCCTATTCCTACTTTATTAATTGAATTTCGGTTTATAGTATCTTTATATATCTTAATATCCGAATAAGTAGTGATTTTAAAATTAAGTCTATCGCCTTTTATTTTTTTTATTTTAAGTCCTTGTTCATGCGCAACAGATACATCATCTGTAAATTGATCTTTTGTGTTCGTATATGCTTTAAATATTTTACTTAAATTAAAAGCTTGAGGCGTTTGAGAGGTTATTAAAGAATTTCTATTAACTATATCAAGAGCTGTTTTTTTTCTGAGTGTGTCATCAATATCTAATGATGGAAAAACTCCGTCATAAGATTCAAGTTTATTTAAACAATTAGTTATTAATTTTTTACTTACAAAAGGTCTTGCTGCATCGTGAATCAAAACAATATCATTTTTAGTAACATTATATTTCTTAAATAATGAATTTAGCCCTTTGAAAGAAGATTCATGCCTTGATAAACCTCCATTAACTATATTTTCTATCTTTTTGTATTTTTTAGGTAAATCGTTAACAAGTTTTCTATAATTTTTATTAACGACTATAGTAATGCTATCAATTAAGTGATGTTTATTAATAGATGATAATAAATATTCTAAGGGAGAAATATTAGCACAATTATAGAATTGTTTAGGTAGTTTGTTTTTCCTACCTAATGCTCTTTTTCCTTCTCCACCAGCAAGAATAATAAAGTGTTTCATATCAACTTTCTAAATCAATATTTGCCTAATTATTAGGCATCCTATATAAATGCCTACTTATTGAGCATTTATTATGAATAAAAATACTAATATATACGAGAAAGTGCTAAATTCAATTACCTTTCCAATTATCATTATTGATAAGGAAATGATTATACTTATGTTAAATTCAGCTGCTGAGGACTTTTTTAAAAATAGCGCAAAGCTTATTATAGGTAAGTCTATAAATGATTATATACCTTTTGCGTCACCGCTAGTGCCTCTTTTTCATAAATGTGTTGAAAATAATGCCTCTTTCAAAGAATATAAGATTGATTTGTCTACCCCCTTAACTGGAGAGCATAAAAATGTAGATATACAGGTATCTCCTGTTTCAAATGTTTTTGGTAACTTTCAAATAATTTTTTTAGAACATCATTATGAAAAGAATCTAGTTTTCCAAAATGAAAATCTAAAAAATAAATTATCGATGTCAAATATGTCTCAAGCTCTTGCTCATGAAGTTAAGAATCCTCTTGCTGGTATAAGAGGTGCTGCACAATTGTTAGAAAAGAATATTAATAAGAAGGACCATGATTTAACTGGATTAATATGTAGTGAAGTAGATAGAATAAGGCGTTTAATAGATAATTTGGAAGTTTTTGATGATTCTATTCCTCTAGAATTAAAGCCAATCAATATACATACCATTTTAAGGCATGTTAAAGATATTATGGTTAATTCAGAAAATATTGATTTCAAAATAATAGAAAATTATGATCCTTCTATACCAAATGTACTTGGCAATGAAGATCAATTAATACAGGTATTAATCAATGTTATTAAAAATTCTATAGAAGCTTTTAAGGGCATTGATAATGAAGATAAGCAAATAGTTTTAACCACCTCTTTTGAGAATGGCTACCTAGTTAAAGAAAATTATAGTGATAAAAAAGTAAGGCTTCCTATTAAAATATCTGTAAAAGATAATGGATCTGGAATACCTGAATCTTTGATGCCAAATATTTTTCAACCATTTGTTTCATCGAAAAGAAGTGGAGAAGGCGGATTAGGTCTTTCAATAGTCTCAAAATTTATTAGTGACCATAATGGGGCAATAGAAATTAATTCCGATCAAAGTGGTACGAATTGTGTAATTAGATTAATGGCGGAGAGCTAAAAATGACTCAAAAAAATATTATACTTGCTGAAGATGACGATTCTATTAGGTTAGTTACCACAAGATATCTTGAAGATTCAGGATTTAATGTTCTTTCTGCAACTTCTTTAAAAGATTTATGGAAATTAATTGAATCTGGTGCGGGAGAAGCTTTGGTCACCGATGTTATGATGCCTGACGGTGAATTATTTGAAATTCTTCCTCAAATCATTGAACTGAGAGATAACCTTCCTGTAATTGTTATAAGTGCAAAAAATAACCTTCAAACCGCTATTTCTGCAACTAAACAGGGCGCATATGAGTATTTACCTAAGCCTTTTGATTTAGAGGAATTATTGAGCCTTGTGGTAAATGCAATAGAAAGTAGAAATGTTAAAAGAGAAAAAGTTAAGTCATATCAAAGCGGAGATAAACAATTAATTATTGGACGGTCTCCATCCATGCAGGATCTTTACAAATCTATCGCTAGATTATCTCAAAATGATTTAACCGTAATGATTTATGGAGAAAGTGGAACAGGAAAAGAACTTGTCGCCAAGGCTTTACATCAATACGGACCAAGATCTGATCAGCCATTTATAGCTTTAAATATGGCAGCAATACCAAGTGAATTAATTGAAAGCGAGCTATTTGGCCATGAAAAGGGTTCTTTTACCGGCGCTCACCAGAAGACTGACGGAAAATTCAAACAAGCTGAAAAAGGAACTTTATTTCTAGACGAAATTGGAGACATGCCAATTGAGGCCCAAACAAGACTTTTAAGAGTTTTACAAGAGGGTGAATTTACATCTATTGGAGGTAAAGAAAAAATAAAAACTGATACACGGATAATAGCTGCTACTCATAAGAATTTACCTTTATTAATTGAGAAAGGTATATTTAGGGAGGACTTATATTATAGGTTAAATGTTGTTCCTATTAGTATTCCTTCTCTAAGAGAAAGAAAAGAAGACCTTGTTGAGTTAGTTAATCATTTTTTAAACAAAGCTGAATCTTTAAAACTCTCACCAAAAAAGATTGATACTAAGGGTTATAAAATTATTGAATCGTATAGTTGGCCTGGAAATGTTAGGGAGCTTGAAAACTTTATATATAAATTATCAGCCTTATACACAGAGGATCTATTGGATACAAAAATACTTAAAAAAGAAATTAAAATTTTAAAGGATATGGATAAAAAGATTTCTGATACAGCTAAAGGATTTTTATCTTTAATTTCAAATTATTTTTCTAAGAACATAAGTAAGATTTCTGAAGATCATTCAGGTGAGATTTATAATCACTATATAAATGAAGTGGAAAAAGCTTTATTAGTAGAGATATTAAAAAGTAAAAATGGTAATCAGTTAAGGGCTTCAGAGATTCTTGGGTTGAATAGAAATACATTGAGAAAAAAAATTACAGAACTTAATATTGATATTGATATTGAAAAAAGCAAATAAATAGGAGTGATTATGAGTGGACCTTTATCAGGAGTAAAAGTTTTAGAATTTGCGGGAATTGGGCCAGGACCTTTTTGTGGAATGTTATTGTCAGATATGGGTGCGGAAGTTCTTAGAATTGATAGATCACCTAAGGGCGGTTCTAAACATCAAATAGAAGGAAGAGGAAAGAAATCTATAATTTTAGATTTAAAAAATGAAAAACATAAAGAAATTTGTCTAGATTTAGTATCTAAAGCGGATATTTTACAAGAAGGAATGAGGCCTGGAAAGATGGAAGATCTAGGGCTTGGTCCTGAAGATTGTTTTAAGGTTAATCAAAAATTAGTTTATGGAAGAATGACTGGTTGGGGTCAATATGGGAGCCTATCGCAGGCCGCTGGTCATGATATTAATTATATATCCTTAACAGGGGCTCTCGGTGCAATTGGAAGGAAAGGCGAGAAACCCGTTCCGCCATTAAATTTAGTTGGTGATTTTGGAGGAGGGGCTCTATATTTAGCTATGGGAATGCTTGCAGCATTACATGAATCAAAGATATCCGGAAAAGGACAAGTTGTTGACTGTGCTATGACAGATGGCTCTGCATCTTTGATGACAATGTTCTATGGGTTTCTTAGTTCTGGTATTTGGAATGATAATAGAGGATCAAACTTATTAGACACTGGTGCGCACTTTTATGATGTTTATGAGACTAAAGATAATAAATTTATATCATTAGGATCAATTGAGCCTCAATTCTATAGTTTATTAATAGAAAAAGCTGAAATAAGAGATAATGATTTTGAAGATCAGCACAATAAAGATATATGGCCTGATTTAAAATTAAAGGTTGAGGATATTATTAAGATGAAAACAAGAGATGAATGGTGCGATATAATGGAAGGAACAGATGTTTGCTTTAGCCCAGTTTTATCTTTGTCTGAGGCCCCTAAACACCAACATAATATTGATAGAAAGACATTTATTGAGAACGAAGGTGTTGTTCAGCCTAATGTAGCTCCAAGATTTTCGAGAACTAAATCAAAAATTCAAGGCCCCTCCGCAATAAATGGCCAACACAATGATACAGCCCTAATAGATTGGGGCATTTCAGAGGAAAAAATTAAGAAATTATTCTAATCGCCTTTTTTAGGAAAAAAAATCGTTCTTAACCAAGAAAAGAGATTATTATTCTTTAAATCTTCTTTTAATAGGTAATTCATCAACTGATCATAATCATTAGATTTGAATAAATCTTTTCTAGTTCTTATTTTTTTATTTTTATCTAAAGATTTTATTTCTCTTGCAGGATTACCAGCATAAACTTTATCATTAGGAACATCTGAAGTGACAACTGATCCTAATCCAATTATAGAATTTATTCCTATTCTTACGCCTTTAGATATTTTAGAACCTTCTCCTATCCAAGCATTATCACAAATAATTATTTTTTTACTTATCCCTGGAGAATCTATTCTATCATAAGAATTATGCCAATCTGAGTCACTAATATAAACATTACTAGCAAGCATTACATTAGAGCAGATTTCTATTTCTTCTGCTGCCAATATTCTTGCACCGGGAGAAATAAGGACATTATCTCCAATCTTGATTTTTGCGTTTGAATTATTTCTGTTCCAAGAACAAATTTGTGTAATTACATTTTTAGAGGTTCTAATGTGAACATTATCTCCGATATAAATATTGTCACCATAAATATCAAGATTCCATGGTTTATTAATATCTAGATTTTCTCCAACTTCTTTAAAATGTGGTTTAACAAAATATTTTGTCCAGGCTTTATAAAAATTTTCTACTATTCTTCTGATATAATAAGGTCTTCTATCTTTAATCAAAATTTTAGTTCCATACTAATGCATTTTACTAGATTGAATTTCATAATATCCTTTTTTAAATGTTCCAAAAATTTCATTTACTTGAGGATGTCTTACTGGTTCGCCAGTATCATCATACAGTAAATTTTGTTCTGAAACATAAGCTACATACTCAGTAACTTCATTTTCAGCTAATAAATGATAAAAAGGTTGATCTTTTTTTGGTCTTATATCCTCAGGAATAGAAAGCCACCATTCTTCAGTATTATTAAATGTCGGGTCCACATCAAATATGACGCCTCTAAATGATAAAAATCTATGTCTGACAATTTCGCCTATTTTAAATTTAGCGTCTCTTTCCATATTATTCTCCTGTGAAATAGGAATATAAATTATACCTTAAATATTAAGTTATATATTAATATATTTATTTCAATATTTATGTATTATAATTTTATCTCAAATAAGTCTCAAAAGAAAAATGGATAATTTAATACAAAAAGTTTTTACTCCCTATAAAATTAATCAATTAGAAATAAAAAACAGATTAATAATGGCTCCAATGACTAGATCAAAATCTCCAAATAGTATTCCAGGAGAAGATGTAGCTGAGTACTATAAAAGGAGGGCTGAAGGTGAAATCGGTTTAATTATTACAGAAGGAACAACTGTTGATACACCTAATTCATCGAATGATATTAATATTCCAACCTTCTTTGGTCAGAAGTCAATTGATGGATGGAAACGAGTTGTAGAAGATGTTCACGAATCTGGGGGGCTGATTTTCCCTCAACTTTGGCATCAAGGCACAATGAGGAGGGCTGAAGACACATGGAATCCTGAAATTAAGTCTTACGGGCCATCAGGGTTATCTTCACCCGGAAAAGAAGTCGCTGAGCCGATGACCTCTGATGAAATTGAAAAAACTATAGATGCGTTTGTTAAAGCAACAATTTTAGCAAAGGAAATTGGCTTTGATGGAGTCGAATATCATGGCGCACATGGTTATTTGTTGGACCAGTTTTTTTGGGAGGGAACCAATATAAGGAGTGATGAGTGGGGTGGAGAAAATTTAGCTTTAAGAAGTAAATTTGCCTCAGATATTGTAAAGAGATCCCGTCAAGAAGTAGGAAAAGAATTTCCTTTAATAATAAGATTTTCGCAATGGAAACAACAAGACTTTAATCATAAAATGGCAGAATCTCCCGATGAATTGAAAGGTTTTCTTGATACCTTTGTTGACGCTGGTATTGACGCCTTCCACTGCTCACAAAGACGCTTTTGGGAAAATGAATTTGATGATTCACCTTTAAACCTAGCAGGTTGGACAAAAAAACTGTCTAATAAACCAGTAATAACAGTTGGCAGTATTGGTTTAAATGTTGAATTTGTAGAATCTTTTAATGGCAAACCTTCAGATATAGATACAGACTTAACAGACCTTTTGAATCGATTAAATGAAGAAGAATTTGATTTTATTGCAATAGGGAGAGCTTTAATATCTAATCCAGATTGGGCTCAAATGTTAAGAAATAATGATTTTTCAAATATGAAGGGCTTTTCACCTGCAGATTTAGAGGCTTTAATTTAAGTAAGCTTTAAATTTTTTTGCTATTTTTGGATCTTTATTTTTAATTTTTCTTGCTAAATTTAATATTACATTAGCTTGCTTTACTGTTGCCTCATCTTGCATTTTTCCATCTACTTTAACCGCACCAGTTCCATCGCCCATAGCACCAATAATTTTTGAAGCTTTTTCGACTTCCTCTAAGCTAGGACAAAAAACTTTTTTAGCAATTTCTATTTGAGATGGATGAAGTGACCAAGCGCCAGAACACCCAAGAATAAAAGCATTTCTAAATTGTGTTTCACAACCATCTGGATCATCAAAATCACCATAAGGGCCAAAATAAGGTTTTATATTATTAGCAGCACAGGCATCTATCATTTTTGATAAAGAGTAGTGCCATAAATCTTGTTGCACAAAGTTCCTTTCTCCTTTTTTATCCTCTAAAACACCATAATCTGGATGGCTACCGCCAACTCGGACAGTTTTCATGCCTCTTGATGCCGCAAGGTCTGCTGGACCAAGACTAAAACCATGTAATCTTGGACTACAAGATGCAAGCTCTCTAACATTCATAACTCCTTCTGCGGTTTCTAAGATTACATGAATTTTAATTTGTTTTTTTAAATTATTCTTAGCTTCATTTAAAGCAATCACTCTATCGGCAAATAATATTTCTTCAGGAACATTTATCATAGGTAGCATTATGACATCTAATTTATTTCCCAGTTCTGCAATTAAGTAAGAGATATCTTCAAGAAACCATTTACTTCCTATTGCATTTACCCTTGTCCATAAACCTGTGTTTTTTAGATTTAATTTTTTTGTAACCTTAACAAAGGATTTTCTCGCATTGATTTTATTTTTTGGAGAGATGCCGTCTTCAAGGTTACCTAAAATCACATCAGATTCTTTGCTAATTGCTCCTAATTTATCAGTTACCTTTTTTAAATGAGGCGGAAAAAAATGAATTACTCTTTCTAGATCTTCATTAATTTCTGTGGACGGTTTTGGCGCACCTTCAGCAAGGGGTTTATAAAAATTTCTATTAGAATTCATATTTAACCTCAGTTGATAACTCCATAGACATACATCATGTTTTCAAAAGGGGCAAACTTCTTCTTTTTTATAAAAGAAAAATAACGTAATAAGTAAATATATATTGGAGAATAATATGAAAGATCTAAGAATTATCCCGCCTATAGGAGAATTGATAAATCTAGAACATATTGAGATTAAAGAAGGGTATGTGAAGCAGGGTTATTTTATTGATAAAAAATTTTCTAATAGAAATAACTTTATTACAGGGGGCATTATATCAACAGCATTAGATTTATTATGCGGTCACTCATTGCATACAATGCATGATAAAAAGCATGCAACAATAGAATTAAAGACTATGTTTTTATCTCCAGCCCCTCCTGGTAAATTTATAGGTGAAGGAAAAGTTGTTAAGATTGGAAAATCTGTTGGTTTTTCTGAATCAATACTAAGAGATGAAAAGGGTGATGATATAGCAAGGGCTTCAGGTACTTTTCGGATATTTAGCTAATAATTTTGAGTTTTTTCTTTAACTTATCTCTAAGTTCGAGCTTATAAATCTTTCCAGAAGCAGTTCGAGGTAGTTTATCGCTATGAGTATCGAAATATTCTGGGATTTTAAAAGATGCTAGATATTTTTTTAAATATTCTTTAAATAATTTTTCATCAAAATTTGTATTTTCTTTTAATGATAATGAGCAGCAAAGTTTTTCTCCAAGCCTTTCATCAGGAATGCCATATACACTTGCTTCCAAAACATCATCATGACGATTAATTATATCTTCTACCTCTAGGCACGAAATATTTTCTCCACCTCTAATTACTATGTCTTTGGCTCTATCAACAATAAAGAGAAAATTATCTTGGTCTAGGTATCCTAAATCTCCAGATTTAAACCACTCGTCATAATAAACTTCTTTTGTTTCTTCATCTTTTTTCCAGTAACATCTAAAATTTGTAATAGATTTAATCCATATTTCGCCAACAGAGTTTATTTTACATTCTATATTATCTTGATCCATTATTTTAATACTTGTTAATGGTGGAGTCGGCTTTCCAGTAGATCCAGGTCTTTTTAAATAATCTTCACCTGAAATAACTGCTCCAGCAGCGTTAGTTTCGGTTAACCCATAACCTAGTCCAGGGGAAGCATTTGGAAATTGTGATTTTAATTCTTCTACATGAGTAGTTGGTCTTGCTGCTCCACCGCCAGATAGTTCTTTTAAAGAAGAAATATCATAATTATTTCTATTTTTATCACGCATTACTTCTAAAGTCATGGTTGGTACGCCATTTAAAGTAGTGATTTTTTCTTTTTCAATTAATTTTAAGGCTTCTTCAGAGCTCCATTTATACATTATAACCATCTTTCTTCCTGAAAGAAAAGACAGCATAAATTGTGCGTGACTTCCTGTTACATGAAACAAAGGAACAGTTAATAGACATGAAGGTTGAGTTGTATCGTCATTAACAATACCATCTTTTATATTTCTTGCTGTCGCTACAACCATCCATTGTAATAAAGCTGAAATTATAGACCTATGAGAAGAACAAACCCCTTTGGGGTGTCCAGTTGATCCAGATGTATAAAAGATTGTTGCATCATCATTTTGATTGCAATCAATTACCGGCATTTTTCTATTGATATATTTTTGAGAGATTTTATCCCAATCATTTTCAAGATTATTATCTGATCGAATTGTGATTGTTTCAAAAGATAGCTTTTCTTTAAAGAAGTTTATTCTTTCTAATCTTTCTGCATCAGCAATTACTAATTTTGCATTGCAATTTTTCAATCCATATTCGAGTTCAGTTGATGTCCACCAACTATTCATTGGAACAGCTATACCTCCAATAGAAGTAATGGCAATAAAGCTAAAAATCCATTCAGGAAAATTTCTAGATGCAATTGCTACTCTATCTCCTTTTGTGATTTTGAATTCTTCTATTAAGGCGTTTGCAAATGCTGAAGATAAATTATAACTTTCTTCAAAAGTCCATCTTTTATCTTCATAAACTATCATATCTTTATTAGTATGATTTTCATAAAGTTTAAAATATTCGTATAATGTTTTAGGTCCCCAATCGAAGACTGTATAATCGTACCCATTATAATTTATATCTGTAGTTGGAAACTCTCCCTTGGGGGAGCATAACTCTTTTATTATTTCTTCAATTTTTTTTTGCATTTTATTTATGGCGGAGGGGGAGGGATTCGAACCCCCGAGACGGTTGCCCGCCTGCTGGTTTTCAAGACCAGTGCCTTCAACCACTCGGCCACCCCTCCGCAGGATTATTAACTATTGA
>MDSY01150637.1_pt1 | contig 25318 bp, 18 predicted proteins | sample 811131 | NCBI WGS metagenome assembly MDSY01 (sample SAMN05326643, study PRJNA326480) | marine metagenome | isolation source: seawater | place: Atlantic Ocean: South West | collected 2010
CCAATGACTGCCACTTCAACGTGGACATCAGTGAGTGGAACAGGAACATCTGCAACAGCTTCAGGATTAACTTCTGGAACTGGATACATGTATGAGGTTCGTGAGATCTGCGCAGTAGGAGATACTGGAGCATGGTCAACCCCTGGGTTTGCAACAACTAATTTCTGTGCTCCACAATTCCAATGTGCTGTTCAAATGGATATGACTGATTCCTACGGTGACGGATGGAACGGTTGTTTAATCGGAATTGAGCAAAAGAATGCTGCCGGCCAATGGATAGCTGTTGGTAGCTTCGGATCGAATTTCACAACGGGAGGGGCTTTAACAGACTATGCTGATGTTTGTAGCGGTGATTCTGCACGTGTAATTTGTCTCTCTCCAGGTAGCTATTCTGCGGAAGTAGGATTCACACTTATGGATTCTTACGGTGATACTGTTGCTGTAGAAGCTGCCGGTGGCGGTTTTGTTGCAGGATATGTTTGGGGATCTGGTTTAGCTACTTGCCCAACGACATGTCCAAATGGTGACTCATTAGTAATAGACGATGAAACGTCTTGTGGTGTTTCTTCAGTAGAGTTCCATGCATCTGGCGCAGGCAATGACAACCATGTTGTTTGGCTAGACGCCAACGGTGCGGCGGTTGCACTCGGAGAACACTTTGAGACAGCTCCAATTTCAGGAAACACAGTTGTTCAAGCAACATCATTTGCCGCGAATAACTTAGCTGCACCTCATCACTTTGGGCCAGCATCGACCTTAACAGGTGGATTTGGTAACTATTCTAATGGATTGTGGTTTAGCGCTACAACTCCTTTCCACCTTGACTCGATTACTGTTAAGTCTGATGGATTGGTAGATTTCCAAGTGCGAATTTCTGAAGGTGGAGGTAACAAAGCTTCTGGACATTCTGGAGCTGAACTAATGCTTAGTGACACGATCCGTGTTGACACTGCTGGAACACATCAAGTTCATGTTGGACTTGTAATCATGCCTGGAACATACTATATCAATATGAAGTTTGCTACAGGAACACCAGGGAAGCTCCATAGAGCGACAAGTGGTGGAATGTATCCATACGCCGTTGCAAACGTTGCGAGTATTGATTCGGTTCAGTTTGGCGCAACCAACGACCGCGTTTATTATGCTTATGATTGGGTTATCAGAGAAGGTTGCACTTCGCCTGTAACTACAGCGACAGCAATTTATGCTGCGGTACCAGATTCAGATCTACCATATTATGTAGACTTTGATAACGGATTGCCATGTAACTGGGATGATGACAGCAATACTGACCAATACTGGGAGGAAGTAGCATCTTTCGGTGGTTCTTCTCTTGACAGTTCAGCGTTCATGTTTATCAACGACGATGCCGCAGGTTCTACAGCGCTTCCTGTTGATGCATCTATGATCACTCCTGAAATGTATGCTGTCGGATATGATTCGTTATGGTTAGAGTTTGATCATTACTATCGTCATTCAGGTACTGCTGGCATCGTTGAAGTATATGACGGTAGCAACTGGGTGCAAATTGACTCTATAACCACAACGGCTGGTGCTTGGTTTGCTCCTGCTCATGAAATGTATGACATTACGATGTACCAAAATACTGAGCTAATGGTTCGCTTCCGCTATACGGATGGTGCTGGATCATGGGGTTGGTATTGGGCAGTGGACAACTTCGAAGTTTCTGGAGTATTAACGCCATGTACTGATGTTAGAGTTGAATTGTTAACTGACATTTACGGTTCTGAGATTTCTTGGGAGATTGTAGATGTTAATACCGGAGTAGTTTGGGCTGAAGATGGTCCATACAATAACATCTCTCCATATAATGCATCAGCTGCATTGTATGTTGATACTTTATGTCTACCTGACAATGGAACTTATGAATTCAGAATAGAAGATTCATATGGAGACGGTCTTTGGGACGGAAGTAACTTAGGTTATTATACTGTGGACATTCTTTGCCCATGGGGTCTTAATAATGTTGCTAAGCTTGACACTTCTAACGGTGGAGCATTCAACTACGGAGGAACAGGAGCGAACGCTCCAGCTTGGGACTCTTCTGTATTCAATATCAGTTGTGTACAATATTCAAATGTCACCTTCCAGGTTGATATGAATAAAGTTGATGGCAGCACGTTTACTACCCCTGAATTGAACTCTACGTTCAACAACTGGTGTGGTAACTGTAACGCGATGAGCGATGCAGATGGCGATAACGTTTGGGATGTAACAGTCTCATTGGCTGAAGGTGATACTATCGAGTACAAATACTCTGCTGATGGCTGGACGATCCAAGAGATGAATGATCCAAATGCGTCATGTACAAATGGTAATGTTACTTACACCAATCGTGTATTGACAATTCCTGCGGCAGATACGGTTCTTCCGGTAGTTTGTTGGAGTTCATGTGATGCTTGTGCTATAGATGTTACGCTTAGCGTGAACATGGCATGGGAGGTCGCTAATGGCGCAATTGACACCAGCGGTGTTTATGTAGCTGGAACTTGGCAGTCATGGAATCCTTCAGGATCTCAGATGCTAGATACTAACGGTGACGGTGTTTACCATATCACGTTCTCAACAGCTCTTGGCGAGAGTCTTCAGTACAAATTCTTAAATGGAATGGACTGGACAAATGCTGAGCCAACTGCTGACCTTGCTAGTTGTGGTGTTTCTGATGGATTTGGAGGCTATAACCGAACAGCGACATTAGGTAATGCAGATACTGTGTTTGCTCCTGTATGTTTTGGTAAGTGTTACGACTGTGCTGTAAGCATAGACGAAGCATTGGGAAGCATTAGCTTGTTCCCGAATCCGACTGCTGGTGCCTTCACCCTAGAGCGCACTAACCTAACCGGTGAGGTAGAAGTTAGCATCATAGGTCTTCACGGACAACTATTAAATGCAACCAAGTGGGATGCTGGATCAAGTGAACTCAATATTGATTTGAGTGACCTAGCTTCAGGAGTCTACATGGTACGCTTAACTGCTGAAGAAGGAACACGTACTATGCGTGTGGCTGTTCAGCGCTAAGCAAACAGAAATTCTCAGAGGATAATAATCCTTTAGAGTTCTTTAAAATTGACCGCCCCACTTCGGGGCGGTCTTTTTTTTGGGATATCTTTACGTAGTATTGAAAAAAATGAAAAATATGAAGGGAGATATTCAGAATTATGTGCTTGGTCAATGGACTTCTGGTAGTGATACAGAATATGATGCCACTAATGCTATTACCGGGGAGCAAATTGGACGTGTCTCTAGCCTTGGACTAATCTATGATGATATACTACAATACGGTAGAGATAAAGGGGGCAAATCGTTAAGGGAAATGACTTTTCCTAAGCGCGGTTTGATGTTGAAAGCTTTAGCTCTTTTCCTACAGGGAAAAAAAGAAACCTATTATGCCGTTTCTTACGCAACAGGGGCCACCCGGGCGGATTCTTGGATTGATATCGAAGGAGGAATCGGTAATTTATTTACATACGCTTCATTGCGAAGGGAGTTTGCAGATCAATCATTTCATATTGACGGGGCTCCAATTAAATTATCACAGGCGGGAACTTTTTCAGGACAGCATATTATGGTTCCAAAACATGGAGTTGCTGTGCATATCAACTCATTTAACTTCCCTGTATGGGGAATGCTAGAAAAAATCGCAGTTAATTTACTCGCAGGGGTTCCCGCAGTAGTAAAGCCATCTGAATACACGAGCTTCTTAACGGAAATCGTTGTTCGTGACATTATCGATAGTAGAATTTTACCAGAAGGAGCATTACAGCTTGTATCAGGAAAGGGCATAGGGATTCTTGATTCCGTGCAACGAGGCGATACAGTAACGTTTACAGGCTCAGCCAAAACTGGAATGTCTCTTAAATCTTCTGCTCATTATTTAGAAAGAGGGGTTTCATTTAACCTTGAGGCAGACTCGCTTAACGCGATGGTTCTGGGTGAAGATGTAAGACCTGAATCTCCAGAATTTAAAATATTTATTAAAGAGGTTACCAGAGAAATCATTGTAAAGGCTGGTCAAAAATGTACGGCAGTGAGAAGGATATTGGTTCCAAAAGAATCTATTGAAGCCGTAGGCGAGGCTTTAAAAAACAGATTAGCTACCACTAGGTATGGAGATCCTAATCTCGAGGGGGTCCGGATGGGTTCTTTAGCGACGAAAATACAAGTGGAACGAGTTCAGGAGGCTGCATCAATTTTATCTAAGGAGAATGACATTTTGTTCGGCAGTCTGTCCCACGAGAGTCAAGCGATTGCAGAGAACCCTAAAAATGGAGCTTATTTTGCTCCACTGTTATTTTTAAATAATGATCCCTTGAATAAACTATCGTGTCATGAGATAGAGGCGTTTGGCCCCGTTTCTACATTGATGCCCTACAATTCGGTTAGTGATGCAATAGATATAGTTGCATTAGGAAAAGGGTCACTGGTAACAACAATTGTTAGTTCAGAAAAAGAAATTTATAAGAAATATGCTTTAGAAGCGGCTCAATCAAATGGGCGAGTGATGGTTCTGGATTCTTCTAGCGCAAAAGAGAGCACAGGGCACGGATCGCCCATGCCGTTGCTTACCCATGGAGGCCCGGGACGGGCAGGAGATGGAGAAGAGATGGGTGGAATGAGAGGTATAAAACATTATTTGCAACGCACAGCTCTTCAAGGCCATCCCGATGTCCTTACAGCGATAACAGGTAGGTTTGTTCCTGGAGCTACCCGTCGTGAGGCGAATCCACATTTATTTCGACAATATTTTGAAGACCTCGTAATTGGCGACACGGTTACTACCGATAAGCACATGGTTACAATGGAAGATATTGACAACTTTGCAGAGCTAAGTGGAGATAAGTTTTATGCCCATATGGACCCTGACTCATTAGATGGGACAATTTTTACAGGACGAGTAGCTCATGGATATTTTATTTTAAGTCGAGCCGCCGGGCTTTTTGTAGACCCGCCAAAGGGGCCAGTATTACTTAATTATGGTATTGAAGCGTGCCGATTTACAAAGCCAGTATACCCTGGGACAATTATTGGTGTGCAGTTAACTGTTCAGGAGAAAATAGACCAAGAGAAACGCGATGCAGAAGATATATCTAAAGGGATAGTTAAGTATCATGTAGAGGTTTCAGATGATGTTGGTGAAATTGTCGCAATAGCAACAATATTGACTATGGTTAAAAAGATAAATCAGAATTAGCGTTATTTATGCCAAGCGCCGACGAGAAGAGATAAAAAATTATAAGATGGATATAGATTTTAAAAATAAAGGAGCAGTTGAAGTCAATGTAGGGGCGGGAGTTTCACACATAGAGTTTTCACACCCTCAAAGTAATTCATTGCCCAGCGCTGTATTAAAAAAATTAACCAAAGCGATTGATCAGGAATCATCAAACCCTGAAAGTCAAATCATTCTTCTTAGTAGCTCAGGTGATAGGGTGTTTTGTGGGGGCGCAAGTTTTGATGAATTAGCTTCAATTTCAAATGAAAAAGAGGGGTTGAGTTTTTTTAGTGGGTTCGCCAATGTTATTAACGCAATGAGAAAGTCACCTAAGATAATTGTTGGAAGAATTCAAGGCAAAGCTGTAGGCGGAGGTGTTGGGCTTGCTTCTGCTGTTGACTATTGCATCGCCACAGAGTATGCTGGTGTTAAGTTGAGTGAATTAGCTGTGGGAATCGGCCCTTTTGTTGTTGGGCCCGCTGTTGAACGGAAAATAGGGAAAAGCGCTATGAGTCAATTAGCGATTGACGCAACTCAATTTAGAACTGCAGAATGGGCTCTTAATAAAGGCCTATATTCACAAGTATATCCAACAATTGAATCAATGGATGAAGGTATTTCAGAACTACTAAAATCATTAACATCTCAGAGTTCTTCTGCTCAAAGAGCATTAAAACAGATACTTTGGGAAGACTTTGATCATTGGGATGAACTATTGAGGTCACGCGCACTTATTAGTGGCAAACTAGTTTTGACAGAAGAAAGTAAAGCGTCTATTAAGTTGATTTTAGAGAAAAAAAATCAAATTGATAAATAAAAGATGAGTACATCAATAAGTAAAACTCTTCTTAAAGCGTATGAGCTGATGAGTACCGCTGAGCAGATGACTCATTGTTTTGAGAAAAACAGGGAAATCACACAAACATATGTTCATGCAACATCTAGGGGGCATGAGGCGATACAGCTAGCTTGTTCAATGCAACTTCAGCCTACAGATTTTCTATACCCCTATTATAGAGATGACGCGATGCTTTTAGGCATAGGAATGACCCCTTATGACTTAATGCTTCAATTACTTGCGAAACGTGATGATCCATTTTCTGGAGGCAGAACATATTATAGCCATGCCAGTTTACGAGTGTCAGATAAGCCACAGATCCCACATCAGTCTTCAGCTACTGGGATGCAAGCAATTCCCGCTTCGGGCACAGCAATGGGAATTCAATATAAAGAAAAAGTAGGCCTTACAGAGGACTGGGGCTCAGCTAAGCCTATATCTGTGTGTTCCATCGGAGATGCTGCTATGACAGAAGGAGAGGTCTCCGAGGCTTTACAAATGGCAGCTTTAAAGCAATATCCTTTGCTTGTTGTTGTCCAAGATAATGGTTGGGATATCTCAGCGAGCGCTTCTGAAGTTAGATCGGGAGATGCAGCCGATTACGCAAAGGGGTTTCCTGGAATCAATGTTGTTCAGCTTGATGGAAGTGATTTTTCATCATGTTTTCATGCCGTCAGGGAAGTTTTAAGTAAAATGAGAAAAACTAGAGAGCCATATCTCATTCACGCTCGTGTGCCACTTCTTAATCACCATACTTCTGGAGTGCGAATGGAGTGGTACCGTGATGATCTTGAGGATCATAAAAAAAGAGATCCTCTGCCCAAACTGAGAAGTTTTCTATTGGATCAGGGGGTTAATGAAAAAGAAATCGAAAAAATCGAAAAAACGGCTGCAAAAAACGTAGAAAAAGATTTTGCAAGGGCCCTATTGGCGGATGACCCAAAACCTGAAGACCTTTATACTCATAGATACGCCCCAACTCCTATAAAATTTGAATCAGGGGTTCGGGAGCCTAAGAATCGAGATGCAACAGTCATGGTAGACAGTGCATTGTTTGCTATTCGCGAAATTCTGGAGGCTCACCCTGAATCTTTATTATATGGGCAGGATGTAGGCGCTAGGCTTGGGGGTGTATTTAGGGAGGCCGCAACTTTAGCTCAGCAATTTGGCGATCACAGGGTGTTTAACACACCTATTCAAGAAGCATTTATTATTGGTAGTACTGTAGGGATGTCCGCAGTTGGATTAAAACCCATAGTTGAAGTTCAGTTTGCTGATTATATCTGGCCGGGCCTGAATCAGCTATTTACAGAGCTCTCAAGGTCATATTATTTATCAAATGGAAAATGGCCAGCTAGCGCCATAATAAGGGTACCAACAGGGGCTTACGGAAGCGGTGGTCCATATCACTCATCTAGTGTGGAGTCGGTGTTGACAAATATCAGGGGAATAAAAGTTGCCTATCCTTCTACAGGAGCAGATTTAAAGGGTTTAATGAAGTCAGCATATGCAGATCCAAACCCTATAGTCATGCTTGAGCACAAGGGTCTTTACTGGTCAAAAATATCAGGAACAAGCGGGGCGAAAACCATTGAACCATCGGAAGATTATGTTATACCCTTTGGAAAAGGGAGGGTTGTTCTTAAGATAAAACCAGAAGTTTCATCCTCTGTATGCATTATAACTTATGGAATGGGAGTTTATTGGGCCCTTGAAGCAGAAAAAGCTTTTTCAGGAATGGTTGAAATTGTTGATCTGCGGTCACTTCAACCATGGGACGAAGAGCTTGTTATGAATACCGTTTCGCGACATGGGCGTGCATTAATTTTAACGGAAGAACCAACAAAAAACTCATTTGCAAAAGCTATATCTGGAGAAATTCAGAATCAATGTTTTAACAAATTAGACGCTCCAGTCTTGGTTTTAGGATCTGAAGATACTCCGGCAATACCGTTAAATAAGATACTAGAAGCAACATTATTACCTAATCCCCAAAAAGTCGAGGAGGCACTCGAATACTTATTTAATTACTGACTTTTTGTTGGGCTTGAGGCGCATCCAACGGTGAGGGATACCATCTTCTAGAAACTCATCTTTTTCAACTTTAAAGTTAAAGTCATGGTAAAAATCAATAAGATAAGATTGAGCCATTATTAAGATGTCATTATTTGGATAACGCTTCCAGCATTCATTTATAGAATTTGTCATTAATTTCTTTCCGTAACCTTTTCCTCTTGCGCTTGAACATGTCAGGACTCTTCCGATACTAGAATCAGGATAAGCCAATCCAGGCGGGATAATTCTGCAGTAGGCCCAAAGATTACCATTTATAGACAAGCTTGCGTGGAGAGAGCCTTGATCTTTTCCATCAAGGTCTTGATAGGGACAGTTTTGCTCTACAACGAAAACCTCTGCTCTCAATGCTAATATTTCATATAATTCTGATAATGTGAGATCAGAAAAAGGTATAATTTTTGAAAAACTCATAGAGGCACCAATTTCGTATTTTTGTGTGAACAGTGCAAGAAATATTGAATGAGATATTAAGAGCCTTAATATTGTTCATTGAATTCAAAAACTTAGAATTAATTGGAAGAATTGAAATCTGTTATTTTTAAGGACTTGGGCCGAATAAATTATAAAGAGGCCTGGGATTTTCAGGAGAGTATTTTTTCTGGAGTGTTGAATAATAAATCAGAAAATAGAAATAGATCTGATGATAATCAGATTCGGACAACGGATTATTTGCTTTTTGCTGAGCATAATCCCGTATATACTTTAGGTAAAAGTGGAGATATGAATAACTTACTTGCTAATAAAAATGAATTAGATGATTTAGGGATTGAGTTTTTTAAAATTAACCGGGGTGGTGACATAACATATCATGGACCGGGTCAGTTGGTTGGTTATCCTATTTTGAATCTTGATCATTTTTTTACGGACATACATAGATACCTCCGAACACTGGAAGATGTGATAATTGACACTTTATTTGACTACGGATTGAAAGGGGCGCGGATTTCGGGAGAGACAGGCGTTTGGTTGGATTCAGGAACGCCATTTGCTAGAAAAATATGTGCGATGGGAGTGCGTGCTAGTAGGTGGGTTACAATGCATGGATGGGCATTTAATATTAATACCGACTTAAAATATTTTCAACACATTATACCTTGTGGCATTTCTGACAAATCAGTAACTAGTTTAAATATTGAATTAGGTAAAAAAATTGATATGTTGGAGGTAAAACAAAAAGTGAAATATCACTTTGAGAAACGATTTGAGGTATCATTATCAAATTCCCCGGGAGGAAATCATTATTAAAAAGGCAAAATGATAAATCAAAGTCTTAACTTTTAGAACATGAAGCGAATTCTAAAGTCGATTTTAACGCTAGCCTTGCTTTTGTTGCTTGTCAAGGCATCCTGGTTTAGTTACCTGTTTAAAGGGGTTTATGCTACATATCTTCAGGGAAATACCACTGCAAATATTTTTGATGGGGCAAGTTTTGCAAAAGGTGAAATTATTGCAAATTCCCCTTCTCCTTGGCCGGTAGATCTAGATATCACGTATGCACCCTCTTTTGAGCTTGAAAGGGCTCTATCAGAAATTGAAACGGGAGCTTTTCTAGTTTTTGATAACGATACGCTCCGTCATGAAGAATATAGAAATGAGGTTGCCTTAGAGTCAAAAACAAACTCATTTTCAATGGCGAAATCCATAGTTACAATTCTTGTACAAATCGCCATACAAAACGGTGAAATATCGGGATGGGATGAATTAGTTGTTAACCTGATTCCAGAATTAGAAGGCCCGGGAAGATCTATGTTAACATTAGCTAACTTATCTGGGATGACGGCAGATATGGATTGGGATGAGAATTATTACAATCCTTTCGGCCTTCAGGCAAAGGCATATTATGGTAGTGACTTATATAAAATGATAACTTCTCGTTCTATCGGAGCAGAGGTTGGAGTGAAATTTGAATATCAATCAGCAGCCACTGCTCTTCTAGGGTTTTGCTTGGAGGCCGCGACAGATACAAAAATATATGATTATGCCTCTGAAAATTTATGGTCTCCAATTGGCGCTGTTTCTGATGCTTTTTGGCATTTAGATGAAAGTGGAAATGCTTTAAGCTATTGCTGCTATAATGCAACAGCTAGGGATTATGGAAGGCTAGGAAAGTTGATTCTTCAGAATGGAATTTGGGATGGACAGAGACTGGTAGATAGTTCTTTTTTGAGGGGAGCAACCTCTCCAGGAACTGATCAATACTATGGTTCGTCTTTTTGGCTGGGTCAAGTTCCTGATTCTCCAGATATAACCTTAGGAGTTGAGAATAGATATGTAGCTTTTCATGGTCATTTAGGACAATGGATAATTGTGCTTCCAGCCTTAAATCGTGTCATTGTAAGAACTGGACACCAAGGGGGTAAGGCATTTTCTGACGCAGAGAAATTATCGCCTTTAATGTTGACAATTCAAGAATATGGTAAACCAGCAGAGTTACTCTTTGAAAGAAATAAACCTGATAATCAAAACTTAGTAGACACATTGGAATCAGACATTATTGAGTTGAGGTCAGAATCAGACGCGTTGCCACTGAATAACGGCAATTTAGACCGCTAATGCAGGACAATAGAATCTTGCTTGAGATAAAAGGGCTTAATATTGACGGACCTTCAGGGCCACTTGTAAAGGATATTTCATTTAAAGTTCAACAAGGAAAATGTATTGCTTTTGTAGGAGAATCCGGGTCAGGGAAGTCGATTATCGCATTGACAATTATGGGGCTGCTACCGGCTAATTTAAAAGTTAAGGATTTAAAAAGCATTGATGGTATTGTCGGATTAAATAGGGCAATGATATTTCAAGAGCCTATGTCCGCATTAAACCCGACGATGAGAGTAGGAGACCAAATCTCGGAAGGCGCCATATCGGCCTTGAAAATCTCTAAACGCAAGGCTAAAGAAAAAGCCATTAGTTGGATTAATAAGGTAAAAATTAACGAGCCGAGGAAGTCTTATCAAAAGTATCCACATCAATTAAGCGGCGGAGAACGCCAGAGAGTTATGATTGCAATGGCAATGATAATGGAGCCTGAATTACTTATTGCCGATGAACCTACTACGGCATTAGATAACGAAGTTGCACTTGAAATACTTAGTTTACTCAGAGATTTACAAGCCGAAAATAAAATGTCTTTGATATTCATAAGTCATGATATTGAATCGGTAGCTCAGATTGCAGATACCATTATGGTAATTCAACACGGAAATGAAATTGAGAGAGGAAAGTCAAATGATGTTTTATTGTCGCCAACAGAGCCATATACTAAAGGACTTTTAGCGGCTAGGCCTCCAGAAAATAGCAAACCCAGAAGATTGTCCACTGTTAGTGATTTTTTAAAAAACAAAAGTCCAGATTTAACAGAAGAAAACGCATATGATCTAGGGCCAATAATTTTAGAAATCAAAAATCTATCAAAATACTATTCGGATAAATTGATTTTAAACCGTATTTCTTTAGAATTAAGGGAAGGGGAAACCCTTGGTCTGATCGGCCCTTCTGGGAGCGGTAAATCAACACTTGCGAAGTGTATTATTGGTCTTCAATCGATAGCAGGTGGAGAGATTAGATACAGAGGAGAGCTAATTGAAAACATTAGCAGGTTAAATAGGATTAAATTAGCTAGAGAAATACAATATATCTTCCAAGACCCATTTTCAAGCCTTAGTCCTCGAATGTCAATAGGAGAGGCTTTATTGGAGCCGATGGTCGTTCATAAGCTTTATGAAAACGAGAATCTTCGGTTAAAAAAAATAGATGAATTATTAATATCTGTTGGGCTTGATTCAAGTGTAAAAGAAAAATATCCACATGAGTTCAGTGGAGGGCAGCGCCAAAGAATAGGAATTGCCAGGGCATTAGTTATGGAGCCTAAGGTTTTGATTTGCGATGAAAGTGTTTCAGCGTTGGATTTAAGTGTTCAAGCACAAGTATTAAATCTACTCAATGATTTAAAAGAAAAATTTCGGTTTAGTTATATTTTTATTAGCCATGATGCCCGTGTGGTAAAGTACATGAGCAATAATATTATGAATTTAGAAAAATTATAGAGCCCAAATTTACATTGACATTTCAGGGACATTATCTGGAACAAATAACCGCCCCCTTGTCTTTGACACAATTTCTTCTACTGAGACGCCAGGGGCCCTTTCTATTAGGGTAAAACCTAATTCAGAGCTAACCTCTAAAACGGCAAGGTCAGTCACGATTTTTTTTACACAGTTTAAACCTGTAATCGGCAATGTACATTTTTCAAGCAGCTTGGAGTCTCCTTTCCTATTTGTATGTTGCATGGCTATAATTATATTTTCCGCACTAGCAACTAGATCCATAGCACCACCCATTCCTTTAACCATTTTCCCAGGGATTTTCCAATTTGCAATATCTCCTTGATCGGAAACCTCCATTGCCCCTAGGACTGTAAGCTGTATTTTTTTTGATCGAATCATGGCAAAGCTCATAGAGCTATCAAAAAAAGAAGATCCAGGCAATGAGGTTATGGTCTGCTTTCCAGCATTAATAAGATCAGCGTCTTCCTCACCCTCAAGGGGAAATGGCCCCATTCCAAGAATTCCATTTTCTGATTGGAATTCAACTTTAACATCATCTTGAACATAATTGGCAACAAGAGTAGGTATTCCTATTCCTAGGTTTACATACCAACCATCTTGCAATTCCTGAGCAATTCTTTTTGCAATTCCATTTTTATCTAATGCCATGACATATTCTGTTTAGTTATGCTTAGAAACAGTTCGTTGTTCTATTCTTTTTTCAAATACATTCCCTTTGAAAATTCTGTGAATAAAAATACCTGGTATGTGAATGGCGTTTGGGTCTAAACTGCCCGCAGGAAGAAGTTCTTCGACCTCAGCAATAGTTATTTTCCCAGCCATAGCCATAGAAGGATTAAAATTTCGGGCAGTCCCTTTGAAAATAAGATTCCCTGTTTCATCGCCTTTCCATGCCTTTACAAAAGCAAATGAAGCGTCAAAGGCATGCTCTAGAATATGTGGTTTCCCGTTAAAAACGCGAACTTCTTTGCCTTCTGCAACTTCAGTTCCATGACCAGCTGGGGTAAAAAAGGCCGGTATTCCTGACCCAGCAGCACGACAGCGTTCAGCCAGGGTCCCTTGAGGTATGAGTTCAACTTCTAGCTCGCCGGAAAGCATCTGACGTTCAAATTCGTCGTTTTCTCCGACATATGAGCTAATCATTTTTTTGATTTGATGATTTTCAAGTAGTAAACCAAGCCCAAATCCATCAACCCCAGCATTGTTTGAGATGCATGTTAAATTCTTGGTGCCTTTTTTTCTTATTGCAGCAATCGAATTCTCTGGAATACCACAAAGCCCAAACCCTCCAAACATTACTGTCATGTTGTCTTCAAGACCATCTAGGGCTTCGTCTAAATCATGAATTACTTTACTTATCATATTTTTAAATCTTAATTATATTCTGACCTTTCTTCATATAGTTCTGTCTTTTGACCCAAGAATGAATCACAATCTAATGGAATACTTATTGCACCAGGTGGTTTGTCAAACTCATCTTGACGTATTCCTATTTTAGGTTGGGTATATAGATCCTTCATATAAATTGCCCAAATGGGTAATGCAGTTGTTGCTCCTTGACCAAATTCAGTTGTTCCAAAATGAGCTGACCTATCTTGACAACCAGTCCAGATACCCGTGACTAAATTGGGGACCATACCAACAAACCATCCGTCAGAATTATTTTGGGTAGTTCCGGTCTTTCCTGCTATCGGATTTGTGAAATTATAGGGATAGTCTGTTACAACATTATAACGATAACTACCCCCAGTGTGCCTTAGCCGAATACCAGTTCCACTTTCAGTGACTCCCTGAAGTAGATTAACCATAGTATATGCCACTTCTGGGGAAAAGACCTCTCGTGTTATGGGAGTAAAATCATCTAAAACAACACCATTTTTATCTTCTATTCTAAGCACTACTAATGGCTCAGTATATAGCCCATTATTACCAAATGCAGTATAAGCTCCAACCAATTCATAAATAGATAAATCGACAGTTCCTAAAGCAATAGAGGGCACAGCAGGAATTCTCGATGTCACACCCAAAGACTTAGCCATTTTAGAAACCGGATTTGGCCCAATTTGTTTCATTAAAAAAGTAGTGACAGTGTTAATTGAACCGGCAATAGCTTCTTTAAGAGTTAAAACCCCACCATATTTATTACTAGAGTTTTTTGGACACCACGGCTCGAGTAGACCGAATTGACCTGAGTCTATACAGGTTTGAATATTAGGAACCTCCATACATGGCGAGTATTTTTTATCAGCAATTGCTGCCGCATACACAAAGGGCTTAAACGTTGAGCCAACTTGTCTTCTGCCTTGTTTGACTGCATCATATTTAAAATGTTTAAAGTCAACTCCACCAACCCAAGATTTTACAAAACCTGTTTGAGGTTCAATACTTATTAAGCCTGCTTGATATATACTTTTATAGTATCTAATGGAATCAAGCGGGCTCATGAGAGTATCTACATCCCCATTATGTGAAAAAACATTCATTTGAATAGGTGATTTAAACACCTTGAGGATATTTTTTTCTGACAAGCCAGCCTCCTTCAAGTTTTTATAACGTCCAGATTGTCGCATAGCACGCATTAAAATTTTTTGGCCTTCGCTAAATGAAAGGCCTTCTGGAAAGTAAAAAGGCCCCGCCTTACGATTCTTAATTTGTGCAAAAAACACACGTTGCAAATTTTTCATGTGTTTCTTGACTGCTTTTTCAGCTGAAACTTGCATGCGGCTGTCTATGGCAGTATAAATTTTTAACCCATCAGTATATAAATTGTAATGATCTCCATTGGCTTTTGGATTACTTGATATCCAATCTTTCATGTAAGCTCGAATGTTCTCTCTTAAGTGCGGAGCTAAACCCTTGTCATGACCTTGAGGATTAAAATTTAAAACTAAAGGAAGAGAGATTAAAGAGTCTAATGTGTTTTTTGATATATAATTATTCCGTCCCATTTGTCTTAAAACTGTGTTGCGACGGTCTAAGGATAGCTTGAATCTCTTTTCTCGGGCAGGATTATAATAAGAAGGGTTCTTACACATACCGATCAACATTGCAGATTCTTCAATAGTTAGTTCATTTGGCGTTTTACCAAAATAAACATTACTTGCGCTATATATTCCCACAGCCTGATAAAGAAAATCGAATTTATTGAGATACATAGTGATTATTTCCTGCTTTGTGTATTTGTTCTCAATTTGTAACGCAATAACCCATTCCTTTAGTTTTTGGAGAACCCGAAGAATAAAACCTCTCGCAGGATCTGGAGTAAACATTAATTTTGCCAATTGTTGCGTGATAGTGGAGCCTCCGCCATTAGAGCCAAGGGTAACAAATGCTCGTGTAAGACTTCTAAAGTCTATTCCTGAATGTTCTAAAAATCGCTCATCCTCTGTTGCAATAAGTGCCTCAATAAGATTGCTTGGAAGGTCATTATATTCGACGTGAACCCGGTTCTCATGAAAAAAAGTTCCAATTTGGTTACCGTCACTTGAAAGAACCTCAGTCGCAAGATATGATTTAGGATTTACAATCTCTTCGGTTGAAGGCAGCTTGCCAAAAGCCTCTAGTCCAACCAATAAGAGAATTATTATTATAGTTACCGGAATCGATAAGATGAAAACCCAAAAAAACTTAACATAGTTCCTGAAATCTTTTTTGTCGACATTTTTCGAATCCATCAGTAATTATTTTTCTCACTTGATATAATGAGTGCTAGGTTTCTTATCCCCCTTAAGGGCTCTTCCCTCATTCCATGATAGAATCTAAATCGATAATCGCCTGGCCTAGGAAATTTAACACCATTTTTATGATAGGGAAGGTTAATCGTTTTAAGAGCCCCTACTCCGTTTCCTACCCATGCGCCCTCTGAGGTGTTTAATGTTATTTCTATTGTGTCTTGGTATTCAGTTTGAGTCTCAGAAAGGACATCACGAAATAAATATAAATTACTATATGGATAATCTTCAGTGTGTCGTATTTGAAAAGAAACCCGATAGAGAGCAGATGTATCAGAAATAGAAATATCAACACTAAGCACGCTATCTTGCCACCATAAATCATCAATGTTGGTTCGTAATTCCTGAACAATTGGACGTTTGCCACACGAAATAGTTAGCAGAACAAATAATAAAATTGATGTTTTTTTCAGCTTAGACACTTGTTGAATTTGATATTTTGAAGGCCATAAAACGAAGATAGTGCATCTTTGTCTCGTGAAGTTGGACTTTGTACTTACTCTTGTTCTATGTTTTTTGGGACAGACCCTTTCTGCCCAAGGAGTTCCTGTTGGGCAATGGCGTTCTCATCTTCCATTCAATGAAACGCATTCAATAGCAATTTTAAACGATGAAATTATAGCTGCCAGTAAATATGGATTATTAAGATTCAACTTATCCGAAAATATAATATCTGACTTCACGAAAGTTGACGGACTAAACGGAGTGGGAGTAACAGAAATAGAATCTTCTCCAAATGGTATTGATATTCTTTTAGGCTATGGGGATGGGTTAATTGAATTGTGGAACAGTAATATTATTAGAGAAATACCGGACATTCCACAAAGCGGAAAATACCCGGGTAAGTCTTCAATCAATGCATTTGTTTTTGACGGAGAAGATAGAGCATTTGCCGCCACGGGGTTTGGAGTGGTTGAGTTGGATTTGTCATATGGTGTGGTAAAAGGAACATACTTATTAAAAGATGACGGAACCCCAACAGAGACGCACAATATTGATATTGATGCTGATAGTTTATATGTTGCTGCTGAAACGGGATTGTGGTCAGCATCATTAAGTGACCCATTATATCTTTTTTCATCTTGGAATCAATCTCAAAGGTGGGCAGATACAACTATAAATGACATTTCTATTTCAGGAGCAGACTGTTTGATTTCAAAAAACGAAAGCGGTGCTATTTGGTTGAAAAAAAATGGTTCATGGCTAGAGGTGTATTTAAATAATTCAGACAAATTTGATGTAAGAAGAATATCGAAAAAAGATAATGGATATCTAATTATTAGAGATTTTGATATAATTTATATTGATACACTTGGAATTCAAAGACAAGCATACAGTTCAGGACTAAGTAATAATAATAATTTTAGCCCTCGGGATGCAAAAATTTCGCCAAATGGGGTTCTCTGGATTGCAAACTCTGGTAAAGGAATTTCCTTTATAGATAACCCAGATTATGTTCAGCATCGAAAAATAGGAGGCCCTCCATCTTCTTCAGTTTTTGATGTTTCTTCCAGCTTACATGGTATAGATGTATTTAGCGGAGCTATTGATCCAACATGGACTGCCGCATATTGTAATGAGGGAGTATTTCTTTTTAATCAAGAGAATTGGTCTGTTTTGAGTAGTAAAAAACTCAATGACGCAAAAGATATATTATCGAAAGTTGTTGACCCCGGCGACACTTCTCATTGGTTTGTTTCTAGCTGGGGTAAAGGGGTATTGGAATTTAAAGATGGCGAGCTTGAAACTATTTGGAATAATACCAATTCATCTCTTATGAGCGCATCCGGCAGCACAACAAATGATATTAGAACTGGAGGTCTTTGCTGGGGTAACGATGGCGCTCTTTGGGTAACAAATGCTCTATCAAATCTTCCTCTTCATAGATATGACCCTATAACGCAGCAGTGGAGTGCCTTTGGCATAGGCGCATTTAATGGATTGAGCGTAAAAGATATTATTCAAGGTCCAGATGGAGTATTTTGGATACAAAGTCGAACCAATGGATTAATGGCGGTAAAGACGCAAGGGAGCTCTGTTGAATTAAGAAGACTAACAAGAGGGGTTGGCAATGGTAATCTCCCAAGCAGTTCTGTAAACTCTTATGTATTTGATAAAGACGAAGAACTTTGGATCGGCACTAGTGATGGTTTAGTTGTTTGCTTTACTCCTGGTAACGCAATGAATGGAAATAGTGTCGATGCCCAGGCTCTTTTAGTTGAGGAAAATGGTATTGTTCAGAGAGTGCTTAGTGGTGAAAATATTCTCGCTATTGCAATTGACGGAGCTAATAGAAAGTGGATTGGAACATCGGATGGTGGACTTTTCTTATTATCTTCTGATGGCCTTGAGACACTAGCTCACTATACCCAAAGTAATTCACCTTTATTGTCAAATAGGATTAATTCACTCGCTATTGATCCTTTAACGGGGGAGCTTTTTATAGGGACAAGCCAAGGCTTAATCTCCTATCGAAGTGATGCCGTTGATCCTTTTGAGGATTTTTCAAACATTCAGGTTTTTCCGAACCCATATGAACCAAAAGACGTTGGTTCAATGTCAATAAAAGGGTTGATTGACGGTTCTTATGTGAAAGTCACAAATACTTCGGGAAGATTAATTTTTGAGGGCCCCTCAAACGGCGGACAGTTTAGTTGGACAACCAATGGCTTGGATGGTTCTTCCGCCCCTAGCGGTATATATCTGTTTTGGGTTACTAACCCATTAGGAACTCTTAATACGGTTGTTCAAGGGGTAATTGTTCGCGGCGAGTAAAAAAATGAAAGACACAACAAAGGCTCTTGTTCTGGGTAAGTTAGCCGTTGGTGAAAAGGGCCATGTTCTGCGATTGTGGACCCGAAAATATGGACCTCAGGCATATATCATTCATTCCATTAGAAGCAATAAAAATGGAATTAGCCCTGCGGTTTTGCTTCCTATGACTTTTATAAACGCAACAGTTGATCATAGAAATAACGGTGGTTTAGAAAAAATAAAAGAAGTTGAGGTAGCTAAAATTTGGGATAGATTAACAACGAATCACATAACGCAGACACTTTGTCTTTTTTCCGCAGAAGTTTTGCAAAAAACTCTTCAGGACGGAGATGCCAGCTCTGCTTTTTTTGATGATTTTTTGCTCATGTTAAAGGGGTGGGACGCAATTAATGTAAACTTGGCGATGTCTGCAAATGAAATGCTTTTATTGGTCTGGAAACATCTTGGCTTTAATATTAGTTCTAGAGATCATAAGGATGGTTGTGTTTTAGACCTGCGTGAGGGGGTATTCGTTTCCAACACACCTACAAATAGTGATTTTTTATCTCTTGAAACATCTAAAGAGCTAGTCGACTGGGTTCGGGATAAGAATAAATTGGTTTCTAAAACTGGACGTCTAGAAATAACTAATGGTTTAGTTCTTGGCTTAAAATGGCATTATCCTAGTTTAGGTAAAATAAATTCTTTAGAGATATTGAGATCAATTTCTTTTTAGTGATTAAATGCAAGATAAATGAATAAACTAATTTATGCGAATAGAGCTTAGTGCCGCTTCAAGCTCTAACATCATTTTTCTTTTTTTGGAACTAGGAGCATATACCAAACTTGCTATGGATATTCTTTTGTTTTGCTTTTCGTCAAAAAAAGTATATGTAACAAATGGACCTCCTCCGAACCCCTTCTCCGTTCTGAAGAGCCCGCGATGCTCTATGACGTATTTCCCACCTATCGTATTGTAGTCCAAATTAATAGAAACATCAGGTTCAATTTTTAAAAAGCTTTGATTTTCAGTTCCCTCGAAATATTTTTTCAATAATTTATTTTGCTCGGACAATATAACCGCTTCAGTATTGTATATACTATCGAAATAAGGCCTGGTCCATGCCATTAAGTATTGAATACTTTTTTTAGTATCAGCTCTTAGAATTTTAATATCATTTTTATCTAATGTTGTTTTATATCCTTTTGGTATAAGCATACGTTTAATTCCCAATTTTTTCAATGATTCCGGAAGGCTCTTTTGAGAATTTTTAGAAATACGACCTAGTAGAATGGAATTGTCATGTTTCTCAAACTGTTCAATGAGGTTAGCGGCATTTGATTTAAATAATTGAATTACTCTTTTGGTCGAGGGGCCAATAATTTGAACAACTAACTGCGGTTCTGACCAAACGTTTTTTTTCACAATAATCGATATAGAGTCAGGTATAACCATTATTGAAAGAATGCTTTTTGACCTTTTTGTGATTTGGGAAATACTCTTAATGGGTAGCCTCGAAAGATCAAATTTTGATTCGTTTTGTGGCAGCCCGACTACAGGGCGAGCGAGCTCTTCCACAAATGATGGTCCGCATTCCTCCCAAATATCATCATCACAAAATATAGTTAATTCATTATGTGTTCCATTTGATGATGGAAGGCTGTACTTTGAAATGGAATTAGATTCAATATCAATAGAGCTATTACAGCTCGGTTGAAAAAAAACAGAGAATAGTATGATGCTTTTAATCGCTTTCACGAAATTAGATTTTTAATTTTTGACCAATTCGAATTTTTGTGCTTTTGAGATTATTCCATCGTTTAATATCTCTAATATTTAAATTGTATTTTTCAGCTATCTCGCTAATCGTGTCGCCATTTCTAACAACATGAATTCTTCCCGAAGTCAATTTCCAAGGAGGAGGTAAAGGAGTCTTTTGTAATCGCATGGATGTCATTTTGTAAAGGGAGTCAGCAACGAAAGAAAGTTCCATCATTTTATTTTTTGGAATATAAAAAATATATGGAATATTGTTTTTTGGCGGCGGCACATACTGATGTTTATAATGGGGGTTTAAATCTTTTATAATGGATGAATCAATTGATAGTAAATATGCAATGTCGAATAAGTGTATTCCTTTTTCAGCTTTAACAGTATCAACTTGAAAATAGTTAATTTTTTGATTTGTGCTCACAATTCCATGAGTCCCAGAATAGTTCATTACATACATAGCAGAAATCAAAGAAGGGATATAGTTAGCCGTTTCTCGAGGTAAATAAGGACGAATTTCCCAAAAGTTTTTTTTCCCGCCTGAATTACGAATGGCTTTCGTCACATTTCCTGGCCCGGCATTATAGGCAGCAATAGCCAACCCCCAGTCGCCAAATAAGTCATATAATTTCTTAAAGTATCTACATGCGGCATCTGTGGATAGAGATGGATCCATACGTTGATCAACATAAGAGCTAATCTCAAGACCCTGCATTTTACCAGTAGCATACATGAATTGCCATAGACCCGTTGCGCCAGCTTTACTTTTTGCCTTTGGGTTAAGTGCGCTTTCAATTATTGGGATATATTTTAATTCTAGCGGTAATCCATATAGGTCTAAAACAGATTCAAATAAGGGAAAATAGAATTCAGAACGGGATTTAATATTTTTAATAAAATCAAAGTTTCGACCAAGATAATATCTGATAATATTTCGAACCTCATCAGTTAGCCTGAGATCTAAAGGGGTATTCTCATCTAATTTCCTTATTCTTTGGATAAGAATAGAATCATCTAATTGACGGATTCCCAAATTGTTATTATTGGGTTGATCAAATTCGTGCAACAAATAATTTTCACCCCACTTATTAAGGACAAAATGGCTGTAAGCAGAATCAATTTTTTGAGGAGTTTTCTCTTTTTGGATACTGTCGATATTTTTATTCTGCCCATTCACGGATAATGAAAAAATTATAAAAAAGACGAAATATAACCGAATCATTTAATCTAGTGATTCAATAATTCTTGCAATCTCAAAAATTGACTGTTCATCAAAATTAGATCCCATGATTTGCATTCCATACGGCAACCCATTACTGTGAGTGCCTATTGGGATTGAAATAGCTGGAATTCCAGAAAGAGGCGCCTGAACCGTAAACATATCTTCTAAATAAAGTACCGTGGGGTCAGTATATTCTTGCCCCAGGGGGAATGCTGTATTTGGTGTTGTTGGGCCAATTATTCCATCTAAACCATCAAGATCCTTGATGGTTGAGTCTCTGACTACTCTTCTCGCTTTTTGAGCTTTTCCATAAAACGCATCATAATATCCATTGCTTAAAACAAATGTGCCTAGCATGATTCTGCGTTTCACCTCTTCTCCAAAACCTTCGCTTCGAGACTTTTTATAAAGAGACTCTAGATCTGTAAAATCTGAATTTCTATGACCTATGTGAATTCCATCATACCGTGCTAAGTTTGAACTCGCCTCTGCTGTTGTTAAAATATAATATATCGGGATTAAGCTATCGAAAAACGGGAATTCTAATTCTACAATTTTGTGACCTGAAAGCCTTAGCTTTTCTGCGGTTTCTATGAATTTTTGTCGAATTTCAGGATCAAGAGCAGGTGAGTCTATCATGCTCTTATAGTACCCAAGATTAAGTATTTTTTTTTGATATTTTATATCAAGCATTTTAGGCACATCAGACTCAGAACATGTTGTATCATAATCATCTTTACCAGAAATAACCTCTGTTATGATTGCTAAATCTTCTAAAGAAGAGGCAATAGGGCCAACTTGATCGAAAGATGAGGCATATGCAATAACACCGTGCCTTGAGACTCTACCATAAGTGGGCTTTATGCCATAAACACCACAGAAAGCTGCTGGTTGTCTAATTGACCCCCCAGTGTCAGAACCGAGAGAAGCGTGACAGAGCCCTGCTGCAACTGCAGCAGCGGAACCCCCAGAGGAGCCTCCTGGAGTAACTAAAGGATTTAAAGGGTTTTTCACAGGGCCATAAAAAGAGGTTTCGCTCGAGGAACCCATTGCGAATTCATCACCCCCGGTTCGTCCTATAATAATGGCGTCAGCATCCAATAGTTTTTGAACCACAGTGGAATTAAATTGTGATTCAAAATCTTTTAACATTTTAGAACTGGCGCTGACTTTATGACCAGAATAGCATAAATTATCTTTGATGGCTATTATCATTCCGGCCAACTTACCTAAAGTGCCATCAATAAATTTTTTATCTACTTCTGTCGCTTTAGCTATGGCAGAATCCTCAAAGAGCTCGATAAAAATGTTTAGATCAGATTTCTTACGAGCTAGATTAATGCAAGATTTAACCTCTTTAACACAAGAGGTTTCTCCGGCAGTTATTGCCGATCGTAGCTCACTTAGATTAGTTTGAGTCACGCTTTTTTTTCCGCCGAATCGTTTTCGTCTTCGTCCTCTTCTTTGACAGCTTTTTTGAATTCCTTAAGTCCACCACCAAGCCCTTTCATCAATTCAGGGATCTTACGACCTCCAAATAATAATAAGACAATAGCGAGGATTAAAACAATTTGCCAAGGGCCGACCATTCCTAAAAAAATGCTTAAAGTCATTTTAATTTTATTTAATAATTGTAAAAGTACAAATCCATAATTGGTTAGCTTAGCTTTTCAGATAACTCTCGAAGTACTTTTTTAGGAGACTTACCGTCATAAAGTATTTTATATACGGCCGAAGCAATGGGCATTTTGACATTTTTAGATTTCTTTATCTCCCGAATGTGCTTTGTTGCGAAGTATCCTTCAGCTACCATACTCATTTCTAATATTGCTGAACGAACAGTATATCCCTTTCCAATTAATCCACCTAGTGTTCGATTTCTGCTAAAGGGAGAATACATAGTTACGAATAAGTCACCAGAGTATGCGGTTTTTGAAATGTCCCTTTTTAATGGGCTAACTGCTTTTATAAAACGTTTCATCTCTCTTATGGAATTCGAGACGAGGACGGCTTGAAAATTGTCTCCATAGCCGAGGCTTTGAGAAATGCCCGCAGCAAGAGCATAAATATTTTTAAGAATTGAGGCATACTCAGCCCCGTGAATGTCTTCAGTACGATTGGTTTGGATATTAGCGGATCCAAGTTTTTTTGCGATTAATTTAGAGAGGCTCTTGTTTTTAGACGCCACAGTTAAATATGAAAGCCTTTCAAGCGCAACCTCTTCAGCGTGGCATGGGCCTAAAATTGCCCCAAAATCATTGTAAGCCAAATTGAATTCTGAATGAAGATACTCCCCAACTGTTTGATGAGTTTCAGGAATAATTCCTTTAATTGCCGAAATCACTAATTTATCCTTAATGATTTCCTTTAAAGGAGAAATAGCATCTGCAACATATGCTGAGGGAATAGCTAATATTAATATATCCGCATTCATAGCAATCTTTAGTATATCACTATCTATTTCAATTTTATCAATATCAAGTTCTGCATCAGTGAGATACTTTGGGTTATGCTGATGAAGTTGAATATGAATAATGGAAGCGTCATCTCGAATCCACCAACCTAAACTATCACAGTTTTGACTAATAAGTTTGACAAGAGCGGTTGCCCAAGAGCCACTTCCTAAAATTGCTATAGAGCTGTTTTTCCTCATAGACGACATTTTGCTTTAAAGCAAGCTTGATTGGTATTTAAAGTGAGGGAATTTATTCAAATTCTGTAATATTTGTAGAACTACTTCTGTTATTTTCACAAGCCCAGGGGCATCAATTTTCTGATAATCATCACTTGGCGAATGATAATCCCGGTGAAGCCCAGTATGCAACATTATGGCTGGAATTCCAGCGTCAATAAATGCAGCGTGATCTGATCTTGGAAATGTCTCTGCTACATTTTTAATATTGATTCCAGTTTTAGGTAAATCATTAATTATGGTTCCCCACTCTAAGGCACTTGATGTTGCATAAATTGTTAATGAATCAGAACTACTTAACCGGCCAACCATGTCAATATTTATCATCTGTGAAATCATATTTGGATCTAGAGGGCAGTTTTTAACAAAGTACTTCGAACCAATTAGCCCATCTTCTTCTCCTGAAAAAGCAACAAATATCACATTACTATTTTGTAAATCTAAATTGAGACTTAATTGATTTAGCACCTCCAGCATAACACTAACACCACTTGCATTATCGTCAGCACCATTATATACTTGCCCGGAGAGCTTTTTGCTCCCATGATACTCTCCTTTGCCAAGGTGGTCATAATGCGCTCCAACAAGCACAGTGGTCTTAGCTTCTAAGTCAAGCATCCCCCCTATATTAAACCCTTCGACATTGCGCTTAGAAACTTTTGTTACCAGAATTATTGGTTTTTTACGTCTGTGAATTTTATATGACCACTTTTTCCCAAAAACCATAGAGATATTGACACCGGTTTCTTTCAATTTTGAAAAAGTATATTTTGAGATTTGATCTTTATTATTATTTCTTCTTGAGAGTAGAATAATATCTTTTGCACCTCTTTTTTTTGCTTCTGTAACACGGCTTAAAATTTTTGATTGATTCCCAGCTTTTTTCTTCTTATACTCAGGAATATCTAATTCTATTAAGACTAATTTGCCATCCAAG
>MDSY01043165.1_pt1 | contig 25311 bp, 32 predicted proteins | sample 811131 | NCBI WGS metagenome assembly MDSY01 (sample SAMN05326643, study PRJNA326480) | marine metagenome | isolation source: seawater | place: Atlantic Ocean: South West | collected 2010
AGCTCCTTCGGTACCTTTTTCACCTTTGTCACCTTTGGCTCCTAGAACTCCTTGGATTCCTTGAACACCTCTTTCACCCTTTTCACCCTTAGTACCGTCTTTTCCAGCAGTTCCTGCGGTACCCTTTTCACCTTTGTCACCTTTGGCGCCTAGAACTCCTTGGATTCCTTGAACACCTCTTTCACCGGGATCTCCCTTGTTTCCTTTATCTCCCTTGTCTCCCTTACCACCATCTCTTCCAGATGCTCCAGTAGCACCTATAACTCCTTGGATTCCTTGAACACCTCTTTCTCCCGTGTCTCCCTTGTTTCCTTTATCTCCCTTTGCTCCTAGAACTCCTTGGATTCCTTGAACACCCCTTTCTCCGGGATCTCCCTTGTCTCCCTTACCACCATCTCTTCCAGAAGCTCCAGTAGCACCTATAACTCCTTGGATTCCTTGAACACCTCTTTCTCCCGTATCTCCCTTGTTTCCTTTGTCTCCCTTACCACCATCTCTTCCGGCAAGACCTGGAAATCCTTTATCACCCTTATCACCCTTATCACCCTTAGGGCCCCTAAGTCCTGAAATTCCTTTAGCAGCCTCTTGTATTGCTAAAGCTTTTTGAACGTTAAGCTGTGCGGGTGTTATTATTCCAGACTGTTCCTGTTCGTAAGCTAAATTAATAATATTAAACATAATCATTCTAGAATATAATAATGACTGTCTACCAAAGGATGCTACTCTTCTAGCCCTTTCTCCTATACCACAAGATTCGTGATCAAATAATTCACCAGATGGTCTATCATTTTCTTTTATAGTACCTAGATCTGATAGAATTGTCTCTGACTGAGTTTTAAAACCTTGTTCTTCATCCTCGATTTCTTCTTCTGTATTGAGTCTTGGATCTCTTACGCATACAAATTGGTTTATCATGTTTTCATATTCTATAATAGATTCATCTGCGTTCTTTTTGGCTATTAATCGTTCTCCAGCGCGTTCTTCTTTTTGATTTTTAAGCCATTCTAAATCAAGTTCTGCATCATAACTAAAAGTTTCTCCTAAGAATCTTCTACAACCACTTTCACTTCTACATATTCTTTTAGAATCTTCTGATCTAAAAGCAACGTCTAATATATTTTCTAAGGGTTCTATGTCAGGATATGGTCTAGATTTACTTGGTAAAGCTGAAAAAATTCTTGATTTTAAGTTATTTGAATATCTATAAATTTCTTCATATTCTTCTTCAAGTATTTTATACTCATTTTCAGCATCGGATAAGAATTGAATAAAATAGTCTTTGATATTTTTACGTTGTGTTTTAATCTCATCTATAGCATCTTTAAGATCGTTAATGTCTGGGTTTGGATTTGAATCAGTTTTTAAATTGTCTTCTACATTTTTTTTCAATATTCTTACCTTAACTTTAATTCTATCTGCAACTCTTTTATAATCTGTAATTTTTTGTGCATATTGTGGCATCTCTTGTGGAAGAAGACTAAATGCCGCTTCTTGTGTTATGTCAATTAAAGCCCCGACATCTAGTTCGTTTTCACCTGGCGCCATAATAGAATCTAAACGACTTATGAAACCTTCTGGATCCTTTAGAGCTTCTTTTTTAGCGGCTACAAGTCTCATTAGAGTAATTCGAGCATCGACTATAAAATTATGTTCTGAATTTCTTTCAATGCCATCGTAACCCTTACCAATCCCCTTCACACCCCCGTTGTGTAAATGATTTGTCGCTGCAAATATGGAGTCCCAAAAGTCGTGGCGGTTCCAGTTATTAAAATTTGGGGGGTCAAGTTGATAGACATTTATCTCTGATCCATCTGCGGATACACAAGCTACTGTTTTATCAGAAATACTCGTCCATTCTCTATTAATATTGTTGCCAACCGCGCCTCCACCGACGCTGACGCTTTCGCTTGCTCCTAATCTAACCCTTGTTCCCCAATCCCGATTCATGTACCAATCCGGTGCCTTACAGCAGGGGTATACTTTCCCTTGGATGCCTTCGGGGTGCCCCATCCCGCCTCCGTTATCATGGGTCCAGAGACTACGACCTACCTCCTCTTCCCACTCTTCCCTAGTTTTACGAGGACGTGATTCATCCCTGGTATTATTATCTACATTTGTATCACATGGATGAGTTCCACGCGTCTTGGTAAGACCGTGCATCCAATAATTAAAATGATTCTTCGGTATTAATCGCCCAGTTACACCTTCCATCCATGGAATATGACCTGCATAACCATATCCCCCATGGTTGTAGGAACTGTTATGATCTCCCGCAGATCTTTTAAAGAAGTAATCAATTCCTGCATTACCATACCTCGCATAAATAACATCTCTCCACATGAGTACATCCTCTAATTTTTCTAAATCAGGCATAGGATTATCTTCGGTTGGTAGAGCATCTCTTATAGATACATAATTATGCTTTGCTAGCTCGTAAATGTTTGTTGTTCTTTCTGGTAAATCTTCAAGTTTAAGTGTTGGATAGTCATGCTCGTGCTTTATATTAGGACCATCACCGTGCTGCCGTACGTCCCAAGCTCCTTGTGAGTCACCATGCTTCGGGTTGCGCGCCTTCCCGCCACCACCCCTGTCTGGTACGTACGCAGGCCACCCCACTTCTCCTTCCTTACCTTCTGTCCAATGCTTTTCCATAGAATTTATACTAGAATCTATCTTCGAAACTATTAAAAGGGTTAATGAAAAAATAACTATAAATGTTAGTAGATGTTTGTCTATCATTACATTTATAGTTATTAAATATTTTTATTAACTGATAAAAACTACCAGCCTCCAAGAAATCCATCATCGTTAATAGAAAGACCGCCGTCGCCTCCTTTTCCAGGAGGACCGGGTGGTCCTTGGACACCCTTGTCCCCCTTGTCTCCCTTAGCACCGTCCATCCCAGACAATCCATCAGTTCCTTGATCTCCTTTGTCTCCTTTGTCTCCATCATCCCCTTCATCTCCCTTGTCTCCCTTACCTCCATCTCTTCCAGCTGCTCCAGCCCCACCTTTATTTCCCTTGTCTCCCTTGTCTCCCTTAGAACCGTCTTGCCCGGCCGTTCCATCATCCCCTTCATCTCCCTTATCTCCCTTATCTCCTTTTCCGGCGAAAGCACCGGCTTCACCGCGTTCACCTTTAGGTCCTCTTTCTCCGGGATCTCCCTGGTCTCCCTTAGGACCTGGTTCTCCAGGAGCACCTGGAAGACCGTCGATACCTTTCGGTCCTCTTATACCTGGGTCACCCTTAAGCCCTGGCGTTCCTGGAGGACCTGTAGGCCCAGGGATTTGTGGCTTTAAGTTATAATCACCGAGATCTTCAATTTCTACTGTTTTGTTTAAGAGCAACGCCTGTTCGTAACGTGATAATTCATCCTTAAGGAAAGAAGGGCATCTAAAGAAATAATCAGATACTTCTGGATTGGTTGCCGTGGGTTTCATGGCTTTTTTGTGGCGGTTCGCTCTATCTTTTTGAGAATTATTAGCGGAGGGCCACCATGGTTGCTGTTTTGCATGATTTAATCTATCTTCACTAATTGATGAGTTATTATAGGCAGAATTATTTCTATTATGATTGTCTAAAGGTGTTGCATGTTTATGTGAACAACGAGCTGATGTACCACTGTCGTTTATGTTCCAACCATTTCGGGGTTTGGGATCAGTATCTCCACATCTTCTAGCATATCCGTAGTATTTTCCTTGGTCATTCATATGTATAAACTCGTCACATTCTCTACCTTCATGCCTTTGTCTTATTGCGTCAATCCAAAAGCAATTTACCTGTGGTACTCCACAGCGACTATCAGCGCTTGCATCATATTCTCTATATGGATTAAATAATGCTTGACCAATTACAGTTCCGGCAGATTTTGCAGTTCCGATAAGTTCATCGTTTACATCTGTTATACTGACATTTTCAGCAAGTATATTACCTGTACCCCTGCTATATAGAGTTCCTAGATTTGTATCTTCTTTAATTTCTACCATTCCCAAAACTGCATTTTCTTCTACTACAACCCATAATCTCTTATTTGTAAGAAGGTATTCTACTTCGGCCCAATTAACAGGTTTACCACTATCTCTACTCATTAACTGCCATGGGTCCCAATTTCCTCGATATTGTGGATTTTCTTTTTCACCGTGATGACCACAAAGATCCTTATTGTTAGGACCTAAATTAGGGTGAGGTAAAGGTAGTTCACGCCCCTCTTCTTCTGCGCCAATAGGTGTTGGATAAACTTCATATACATTTACTCTTGTATCATTTTCGTTTAAGAACATAGAGCATAAAGGATCGTCCTCTTGTTCTACAAAAGGTTCATCTACATTTTCTAATTTAGTTCTTGCTTTATATATAGCAACCGTTTGATCCCCACCAAATCTAGGTTTAAATTGGATAGTTCCATCTTTTTCATAATAACCAGTTGTATCATCTGCGTTTTTAGATATATTGGTATTGTTTACATTTATTTTATATGCATTAAATTCGTGGGGAGTATAACAATCTTTATCAGCTAATAATGTGTAATATCCACCTACTTCATCGCCTATGTTATTGGCTTCTTCGAATTGGTTAAAATTATATAATCTACATTCTCCCAAATTAACGTCATATGTACTATTAGATTCTGCTAACCCGAAAAAGGGATAATTTAAATTTCTTGCCATACTCGCACATTGATTCCAAGTAAGGTATGAACCAAATCTTGGAACAACAAGAGTTTCATCACCTGTTGGGGTTAAACTTTGAACCCTATTTGCTTTTATTTTTCCATCAACTTTTCTTGTCGGTCTGAAACAACCAACGTACTCTTCTTTTTTTATTATTCCTTCATCTAATATATTAAAAGACTTGAGGGCTTCTTCTGCAAATTTTTCTATATTTATTACCGTTTGTTCTAATACCTGGGTCCTTGATTCAGGGCTCATAGACTGTAATGTAGCTCTAGCCTGTTGAGCAAGACTTGTCGCCTGTCCGCTATGAACTTGAGCAGCTTGCCAGCCATTTTGTCCATAATCTTTAGCATTTAATGCACCATTTTTTGCATTCATAGCATCGATATATGCCGCGTTTATAAAAGCAATTCTCTGCGCTTCTACAGTCTCTGAATTTTCGCGATACTTATCAATAAACCATTTTACCATTAAACATATTGCAACAATTACTGCAACTACTAATATAAATGTAATCACATTCCTTGGATTAAATTTAATAGATTTCATTTATATTAATATATATATTTTTTTATTTTTTGTATTTCTCCGTATTCAATAAAGTGATTAACCCATAACTTCATCCCAAACTCTATCTAGTTCGTCCTGAGGTACTGGAAGGAAGCCAACCTCTTGTGCAGCCCATGCCCATACTCCTATAGTTTCAACCTGGTCATAAATGTCGCTTATTTGGGTTGTATGAAGACGCTGTTTTGCCTTTAAGTCTTTAAAATCTTCTCTTAATGTAGAAATTGAACTTCTAGAACCAATTACTAATATAAGCAATATAAAAGTCATTATACAAAGTGGTGCCACAACCGATGCAAATACTGCTACAGATACCATGTTATTTATTAGATAATATATATTTTTAATTATTTAAAAATAAACATAAGGACATTTTTTATAAGTTATTATATAATGTAATGGATACATTAATTCCGGCTATATCAGCTGGTATTATATCGAGTATAGTATGTAATCCTTTAGATGTTTTAAGAATAAATAAACAAATAAATAAAAAAATCATATTAAATGTAAATACGTGTTTTAAAGGTCTTTCATATGGTGTTTATGCAATTACTCCATATTGGGCATTATATTTTTCTATTTATGAAAAATTAAAAACAAATAATAATTTAAATATACCATTAAGCGCTTATATATCTACGTGTATGGCAAGCACAGTTACTACACCTTTTTGGGTTATTAAACAAAAAGCTCAGACTGATAAAATGCATGATGTACATAAGATGACGTATGGTCAATTTTACTCTGGATTAATTCCTACTTACATATTAGGATTAACATTCACGATTCAGATTCCGATCTATGAATATCTCAAAAGTAAAACAAATAATTCTACTTTTAATACATTTATAAATACATCTCTCTCTAAGACAGTTGCTTCAAGTATATTTTATCCACTTGATACTATAAGAGCTGTTTTGAGAAATGGAGGAAATTTCTCAGGAATGAAAATACAACACTACTATAGGGGCATTGGTGTTTATCTTATGAGAAGTATACCTTATCACACTAGTGTTTTCTGTACATTTGAATTTGTAAAAAATTTAATGAATGAAAGTCCTTGTAAATAACAATCGGCTAGATCGTCTTTTTTCTTGTGATTTTCAAAAAACTCTTTATGAGATTTAATAAGATGTCTAGTATGAACTATACCTAAATTTTTATTTCTAGTGTATTTGCTTTTAGCTTTGTGTTCGATTTGAATATCACAGCATTTTAATTTATATTTAGCAGCATAAAATTGAATTTTAGCATCTCTTTGTTGTTCATGATTAATTCTCAGTATAAAATAAACATAAATAGCAGTAGAAATGTTTCTCATTTTAGGATTAAATGACGGCTGCTTCTCAAGAAGAATTACGTCAGCTTCTCTAAGGTGTTCAAGTTGATCTAATTCTTCTATAACTCTAAGAGTTTCGTTTACCCCTGAACAGTCTATTAAATTCCAATCTAAAATAGTTCCATCTATAGAATCTAACATACAATATGCTAAATTTTTAATTCCAATATCAAATGATAAAATTATCATTATATAATGTTAATGTATTTTTGTTTTTTAAATAGATTTTAAATTCAATAAAGGTATTAAATCATTCATATCTTCTTTCTTTTTTTGTTTTTCAACTTTAAGTTTATTTATGTCATTTATATCCCAAGATATAAATAATTTATTAGTTGCTAGTATTACTACACAAAAACCTTCATTTACTAAACTAATGTATAAATAATTTGTCATTTCACTAACGTCGTATCTTGGATAACCAAATGTATAACCTTGTACTGTATATATACACTTTAGTTCTCCGTGTTTAGATAAATGAGAAATTTTTTCTGTAAGTTTTAATAACATTTCCTTTTTAAGAGCATTGTATCTATTTTGTTGCCTTTTTTGTGATTCTAAAACAGTTCTTAAACCATCCATATCTTAATATAAAATTTTATATTAAAAATTTATTTAAAAAAGCGCAGGAGTTTGTATTGTCTTTTTATCATCCTGATTTTCATCTTCATCATCTTCATCATCTTCATCAGATGAGTCTTCTATAGAATGAGAATTATTAATTCTTATATTTTCATTGTCATTTTCAATGTCATTGTCATTGTCATTGTCATTGTCATTGTCATTGTCATTGTCATTGTCATTTTCATTGTCATTTTCAATGTCATTATTAACTATACCCATTTGAGGCGTTAATTTAGTAATCTCCCCGATGGGTATATCTCTTTTAAAATCATCTTCAGGAACATTAGATTCTAAATCATCTTCGTAATTAAATGAATTATCTGGTATAATATTGTTAGTCTCAGGTATTGGAACGTCTTCGTCAAATGCTCCAGATAGATATTCATTTAAAATGTACTCTATTGGTACTTGATTAGATATTGCATCAGTTATTGATGTAGTTATAATACCTAAAATTCTTTCTTTATCATGTATATTATCTGGATAATAATAAATCTGTTCAGATAAATTTATAATTATTTTATGTAAAAAGTTATTAAGATTTGGAACCTTTATTTTGATTGATTTATCGTCTGCCTTTATTCTAACACATGCAAGTATTTTTACATGACTCACAAATATAGCAGTTATTAAATCCATTAAATACGGATAATTCTGATTTATTTTTCTAAGATATTCGTCTAATGTGTAATTAGACCATCTAGGGACATTTTTAAGTTCTTTTTGAAAGTTCGAGTATGAAATTTTTCTCCTTAGATTATTTTTTTGAGAGTTTGTAAAAATATTTCTAATTATATCATACATCTCAGGTAGTAGAATAGTAATTAATTGTTTAGTATATTCTTCCTTAGCGGCAACTATAACATTAACGTTTAATGTTTCAGACATTTATATTGTAATGTTTTTTATTTTAAAAGTTAAATTAAACCTCAAAATTAAATATAGATATAATATTATAAATGCCCTGCGAGAGAAGTAAAAAAATTGTAAAGTGGGATTTATCTAACGATTTCATTAAAAAGATTAAAGAATCTCTTCGTAAAGATAAATATGAAATAGCTGGTAAATTATTATTCAAAGATGAAGAAACTTGTAAGAAAGACATATGTAATAAAAAAAGTACTGATTTTAAAATTAACGTAGGTAATGAAGACTCTGTTGCTACCCCACATGGTATTATTAATTTTCATACACACCCAGATCAATGTTACATAGATGCAAATACAATATATGGCTGGCCATCTGGAGAGGACATATATCAATGCATTTCATTTGCTAAAAGAGACAATTTAATTCATATAGTTTTTACTAAAGAGGGTGCTTATATAATAAAAGTGAATAAAATAATAACCAACCCCGAGGCTAAAATGGTAGAAAATATATTAAAACATACTCATCAATACAGAAGTCCTAACCCGTTAAAACAGAATGAATTATTTACTGATATGATTAGTATTCTTAAACTAAGAAAACAGTCGAATCCTGTTAAAACGTGGATAAATCTCGTTAATAATTTGTCTCTTAAAAATATATACACATTGTACAATCATAAATTTAGAAAAAATCATTCTATTCCCACTGATAATACTAAAGTATTTTCAGTGGAATTAGTGAAGTATGGAAAAAATATGAAATTTAATACTAATTACATTACTGAAGTGTGTCATAGGAAATCTTTTCAGTAGAATCTTCTGTAAGACATAGAATTTCTGGGGTTTCATAAAAATTAACCAGGATCCCTCTTTCACAATTTACATTTTTTAGGTATTTTTTAAGTTGAACAGTTTCTTTATTCATTAATCTCGTATTTTGAGACTTTAGTTCAATTATGAGATTAATATTATAAGGGGCAATCTCATTATAAATAACTATGTCAGCTCTTTCAAAACCAATATATACACCTTTGTAATGTATGGGAATAATAACTTCAGTTCCGCAATAATAACCCAATCTTTCTAATTCAATTCTTAAAGCATTTTGGTATATATTTTCTTTATAAAAGTCACCAAGTTCAACTTTTACTTTTTTTATGCAATTCAGTACATTTTGGATTAATTCATCCATTTACATATATAATTAATTCTTTCTTTAAATAGAATTGAAATTAACAGAGTTAAGAGCGTGTTGTAGACAATTTACCTTTCTTTTATGCGCGCGTTCTTGTGGATTATGTATCATCTTTTTAATTATATTAAGATAGTTATTATGATAATCAGTTGTTTGATTTCCATCAAAAATTGTAACATTTCCTAGAAGACCTGGCAATAGCCAGTCATCATGATATTGTTCACATTCCATCAGGTATTCCAAAGAGATACCAACCTCACTAGGACGGTTACGTTCTATTACCCTGTTATAACAGTTTTCAGCTGAAGTTTTTAGATAAATGAATTTAGGTTTCGGAATATCTTTCATAAAATGATCAAACCACATCCTATAACATGAAAGTTCTATGTCATTAATTTTACAAGCTTTATGCAACATTTTTGTAAAAACATTAAAATCCGTATAAACACATCGTTCTGTGATTATAGCAGTTGCACCAATTTCCTCAGCTTCTTTTATCGCATTTTGTAGTCTTGCAAGACGAGAAATGTATGCAGTCATTTGAAAACAAAAAGAATATTCATAAGGGTGGTCATAAAATTGTTGCAACAAATTAATTCCATTAGTGTCCTTGATAGACTCCCATACATCAACGGGTTCTTCGACGAAAATAATATCGTTTCTATCATACAATTGCGCACGACAGTAATTAAAAAATGTTGATTCCCCCGAGCCGATATTACCCTCAATGGATATGATCATCATTTTATAATTATATATACATTATGTTTTTAAATAAATTAAATTAGAATAAAGATATGTCTTTAAGTTTATCTTTTAATTTATTTTCTATGTTAAAATCTTCCATAGATACATTATGTTCTTCAAGATCTCTAATAGAGTATTCCTCAATTTTTTTATCAGAATTATGTTTTATTTTAAATTGCGAAATTTCCCATCTTACATAAAAAGCTGTTTTTGTAAATATTATAACACAACATTTTATAATAGCTATACCTAACATTTCATCTGGTAAGTCTGAATGTTCTATGGATTCATTTTTATTTTCATAAAAAATACAATTTTCATCATAAAAACATTTTAACTTTTTATCATCTATACAATCTCTATATAAAGTTTTACAATCTTCGACTGTGATGTGTTTTCCAAACCACGCTTCACTGTTTTTTGAAGTTTCTTTAATAACCTCTTCTCCTATCCAGGAAATGTCTTTTTTGGTTTTGGAGTCAAGTTCTAAAAGAGCTTTATTATTAGTTTTATCCAGTGTTACTTTATTTTTTTTTACTTGAATGCTGATTTCTTCATCATTTAATATTATTTTGGAATAAAATACGCCTTCATTTATTTTTACGGGATTGTATACATTAAGTATAGGACTCATAATTAATATACAAGATATATTTATTTTATTAATAAAAGCTGAACGAGATTGTTTCTCCCGTTTTTTGTAAGGAAAGAAAATATTGCTTTACCGCCATATTTTAATTTATCTTTTGTTATATTTTTATAATCAGAGTCAAATAATTTATAATTTATTTCAGGACCTATGTATACAATCACTGTATTTTTTGTGCATAAATCAACATCAATTTTTTTAATATTAAACAATCTTTCTATATATCTACATAAGTTTAGAAAAACATTATGATTTTCAGCCTCGTTATTAATATTAAAATGTATATAATTTTCATCATCGCTTAATGTAAATAAAAGTATTGGACTTTTTATTTCTATAAATTCGTTTCTATGTAATAATTTTTGGTCGTCATCTAATGACATTTGAAGAATATCTATATTTTTATATGATATCATGTTATATTATATAACAATATTTGTTATATTTTAAAGCAACGAAAATTAATTATACATTCCATAAGGAACATTATTTAACTTACCTTTCTTATTATCTTCGAATATATTCATAGCGTGTATAAAATCGTCCAGTTCTATTGTATATTTCTGTTCTTTACCGAAATTTTTTCTACAGTTATTTATCATACTTTTTTCTACTATACTCATTATATCTCCTCCATTACCTGTAAATAAATTGTGTTTTTTATTTATAATATCTACTATATCAGATTCTTTACATGTAGTTTCCCATTCTTTTTCATTTACTATCTTATAAAAAATTTCAGCTAGTTCATTTGAAGAATAGTTATCTATTGTAAAAGTCCATGGAAAACGTCTTCGAAGACCAGGGTTTATACTAAAAAAACATTTATCAAGTTCCTGTTTATAACCAGCAATTATGCATACAATTTTATCATAATTTTCTGTTAAATACTGATTTATTGTATCGACGCATTCTTTTGCATATATGTCTTCACCAGATGTACTACCAATAGAATACGCTTCATCTATTAAAACAACCCCCTTTTTACATCGGTCAAGGGCTTTTGTTGTTTTAATAGTTGTACCACCGAGATATTCAGATATTAAATCAGATCTTTTTAAAACATTAAATTTAACCTTTTTAAAAATACCTATCCTTGCATAAATTTTAGATAAAATTCCAGCCACGGTAGTTTTACCAGTTCCCGGGGGACCTTCTAAAACGGTATGTAACATTATTTTTTCATCTATATCCTGTATAAAAAAAAGTATTTGCTCTAATAATTGAATTTTGAGTTTTTTTAATCCGGTCATTTTATTAAGTTCTTCTAAGTCTGAGAGTATATCAGGTAATAAATCCATTTTTGATGGATAATATCTTCTTCGACGTTTTGGGGGTAATTTTTTTTTATCATAATCGTTTATCATGTTAATTAACGAGTCTAGTGTTTTTAGTTCGTATTTTTCTATATCAAAGGTGTCATTAGGTTCATGACCTAATTTTCTTTTCATGGTTTATTAATTATTATATATTATTTTCTTAAATGTATAATGGACGAATTAGTTCAAGATATAATATACGAAATTTCAAGTGAAGAAAATATAAATTTAGAGAAAGTTATAAATAAATATTGTAAAGAACTAAAAAAATGTTTTAAAGAATATTATAATACATACGGATTAGAAGATTATAAAATGAATAATATAGATTATATGATATTATATAACATATGGAAGACATTAAAGTTGAAAGGGCGTATAGAATCTTATTTAATTATAATGTATTCTTATTATAAGTTAGAGGATTTTCATTTCCCCATTAATAAATTTAAATCGGGATTAAATTGTATACCATTGATACAAAACACGGATGTTATAAGTATTATAAATACGATGATAAAATTTTGAAATACGTAATGTATATAAAATAATGAATTATAAGATGTAAATGAACATTCCTTTAAATTGCATGAATGTTTATACTACTCGTAGACAAGCTGAACAGATAAATAAAATTATACTAAAATACGTTAATAAAGATTCGATTATAACTGATGCTACTTCGTGTATAGGGGGTAATTCTGTTTTATTTGCAAAAGATTTTAAAAAGGTTACATGTATAGAAAAGGATTTTGATATTTATAAAATCCTTAAATCTAATATGAAAAAATATAGTAATTGTGTATGTTATAATATTAGTTACAATTATGTCAAATTTATTTTAAAACAGGATGTTATATTTATAGACCCTCCCTGGGGAGGAAACGATTACAAAAATAAAAAAAAAATAAAATTACATTTAGATTTAATAGATATACAGAATATAATAAATGACGTTTATAATTATACAAATATAGTTGTATTGAAGATCCCCTCTAATTTTGACATGAATTCTTTAAATAATTTATTTTGGTCATACGATGTTCATTCCATAACAAAATACAATAGACCTATTTACAATTTGATAGTTTTTTATAAACACGTTTAAAGAAATAATTGATAATTATATATATGTAATTGAAATATCTGTACGGTTGCCCGAGTGGTTTAAGGGGGCAGACTTAAGATCTGCTGGCTTCGGCCTCGTGGGTTCGAATCCCACACCGTACAGATATTTCAATATAAAATTTAATTACTTAAAGTCATTGTTTATAACATTACTAAAATGACAACTATGACAACAGTACATCGCTATTATACAACTGATATGTATATAATAGATATATTAGTTCTTTTATGTATCATTTACGTTATTTATAACTATTTATAATTAATAAAAATATTTATTTTACAATAAATGAGTAGTGAATTTATACATTTTATAACAGACAATTTTTCGTCAGGAAGAGTAATAACAGTTCTTGTTCATACTTACATAGCTACTTTAATTTATGAAATAGTTAATCCTATTATATTCACAATAATAGATCCATATGATATTTTGAAAGATCTTAAGATAAAATTATCAGAAACTAAAACAATTAACATAGGTAGAGTAATATCTGATCTTATTACTATAATATTAATATTCACTGTATTATTTTATTTACATAAACAAAAAAAATAATATATAATGTATAATGTATAGTATATGATGTATAATTCCTCGAAAAATAATAGAAAGAAAAAAAGGGTTCTATATTCTCTTACATATGTCGATTCCGACCCATTGAGTAGTGACTGGTATAAAGATACTTCTGATGATCTTAAAAAAAATATTGAAAATGTAAATAAAATTAAAAAATCAGAAGAACCTTTAAAAGAAAATGTTTCACCGAATGTTGTAGTTAATAATTCGGTTGTGGATGATCCAAAATCTCTACTTCCTCCTGTAAAAGATGAAATTAGGGATAATGACAAAAATAACGACGAAAAAAATAATCAAAATGAAAATATAATTACTTCTAGTCAAGATGAGTATAAATCACCCAGTAAAAAGGAATATATATCAAACAATGGGGCTAAAAAAACAAAATTTTCTATAATTAATGTATTTTTATTCTTCCTTGTTATAATTGCATTATTTTATATGTATAAGTACTTTGGTAAATTCAAAGGAAAGTCTTTTTTTGGTGCAAGAGAATGTGTATCATATGATATCTCTAATGCATACAACATGGTTAGATAACTTAAATATTTCTAAAAAATAATCAATTTAAAACATAAACTTCATATTAATTTATATATTCATATGAAGAGACTGTTTTTTCAGGAGGCTTATAATCAAGCTCTTAAGTCAGAGATGAATTTTAATCATGGGGCGGTGTTAATACGTAGAGGAAAGATAGTGGGTCGTGGATATAACACATATTTTAACACTAATTCTAATGAGAAAAATTCGTTGCATGCTGAAGTTAGTGCAATTCTTGATGGTCTTAAAAAAATTAGCCATGAGGATCTAAAACGATGTGAACTCGTTATAATAAGGGTTAACACACAGGGTGAGGTAGTAAATTCAAAACCATGTGATAGGTGCGCGAAATTCATTAATAAGTGGGGAATTAAGAAAGTTTATCATTCTTAATTTAAATTGAACAAATCAATATACTCCTCCATTCGGGTTCGAACCGAAGACCTCGCGGTTAACAGCCGCACGCTCTAACCAACTGAGCTATGGAGGAATGTATTGATTAAACTTTTTAGGGGTTATTATAATATTTAACTTTTTAGGTATTTTTAATTATATTTAATCACTGGTTAATTTCTACTCCTGATTTTCCTCTTCTCCAACTTCTTCTTCCTCATCTTCAGAGTCTACGATAGAATATCCAGAAAGCTTATTACTCTTATAAATCTTTGCCTGTAGGAGCTTATATCCTACTCCAAACTGTGTCTTACCAACAAACCAAACACCAGTCGATTGAATAAGACAGACAGCCTCTGAACCACGGGGAATAGAACTAAGATCAATGTTACCATCTTCATCTACAACCTTTACATGATTCTTATTTTCATCATAAACAGCAAATTGAGGAACACCATTAACAAAAGGGAGCTTTACCTTAAGATTAGATGGCCACTTTGTATCCTTTGGAAACTTCTCAGCAGACTTATAAAATTCATTTACAAGTTCTTCACTAAGCTTCTTTCCAAACCATGCTGGGTCTTCCATTGCAAATGTCTTAGCCTTAGAGTCAATACTGCGAATATTATCCGTAAACTGACGAAGTCCTGGGTTTTGGGTTTCATCGTTTGCTAGAGAAACCGAGATGTGATACTTAACGGCTTCCCCATTCTGAGGCTTAGATTGATCTACACCAAATGGAATGCGAATACGAGATGTTTGGAGAATAAATGCCCCATTAGTCTGATCGGAATCGTAATTAATGAGAACACTTTGTCCACCTAGCTTGTTTTGCCTGGCTGGTAGAAACTTAACACAGGAATCGTTAAATTCATTCGGGAGTAGGATAGTATGGGACATTCTTTATTAGATAATATATTATGTATAATATCTTTAAGTTCATTAGGCGTAAAAAAAGATATTTTAATTTATTTTTAGCAAGTAAATCTAGATTTATGATAGAAATAACATTATTTATCTTTATTTCATTGATTATAATATTATCGGTTGAATTTTTTACACACTTCCGTAAAGGGGGTTTTATAAATATACATAAATATAATAAAAACACTACTAAGAATTTAAAATCTTCCGAGGTAATTAAATTTAAAACAGAAGAATATTCTTCGAATATTTTAGATAAATATTCTACTAATTCAGATATTGAAATAAAACACTCATCTGGAAAATTTTATGTAAATAATGATAATATTTTTATAAAAATAAAAGATCGTGTTATAATACCAGAAATTAATGTTATATATAATATAAATGAACCATTTACATTAGAAATTATTAATATGACTGGAGAAAATATAAATTATTATTATAAAAAAATATAATATTAAGATAAAAGAAAGATGGTTAAAATAACTCCCGAGATTGTGGGTATGTTAATAGGTGCTGCTGTATTTATATCTGTAATAACATTTGTTATATGGTTTATATTATCTTTATTTAACCGTAAAGAGAATTCTGTTACTGGGTTACCTAATACTATTGGACTCCCCACTAGGAAAAAACCAAGAAGACTAAGTAATTTTAGAGAAGATGAAGACGGGTGGGATTAATTTTTTTTTAAATAATAATATTTATATTATTTAAATATATGAGAAAGTTTAATGTTAAGAATGTTAAGACCGAAGATGTTGTTAATCTTGTAGTGTTTACAGGAGGTGCAGCACTTTTAATTTTTGCAATTTATTCATTCTGGAGTCTTTTTAGGAAAGAGAAAAGTGTATTAGCAAATGTAACATACCCCACTTTAGGTGAGGCAAGAAGATATGGTAGACGCTTTGAACCAAAAGATGGATCACACACACATCCAGGTAGGGGAGGTGGACGTGGTCCTCGAGGTCCTCAAGGTCCTCCAGGTCCTCCAGGTCCTCCAGGTCCTCCAGGTCCTCCGGGTAAACAGGGGATGCGTGGAATTGACGGTCAGACCGGTAAACAAGGAATGGCTGGTAGACAGGGTCCTCCAGGTAAACAGGGGATGCGTGGAATTGACGGTCAACCAGGTAAACAAGGAATGGCTGGTAGACAGGGTCCTCCAGGTCCTCCCGGTAAATCGGGTAAAATAGTATATTCATAAATTTTAAAAAACATTGCAAAAAAATATCAATATTAAAAATAAAACTATATAAATGTATAGAGTATAAATACTAAATTAAATTAAATTACATTCTATACATCTATGGATCCTATTTTTATCGAAGACGAAAACCTTGACGAAATTGCCGAGTATGATGAAGAAACAATTGAACAGATTGAAGAAGAGAGATGCTTGAATATAATAGACGAATTTAAAAAGGAAATTAAAAATGAACCGGAATTCATTTCAATTGATAATATTTCATCTATAGAAATTTATAATCTTACATGTATGGATCATAAATTCACTGATAATATATTAACAGAACATCAAATACATCTATTCGATAAAATGTTTCTGTCTATATTTGATTATTCAACTACACGCTCTAATTACAACTTTATCGCAAATAAAATTTTTGATAGAATTTACATTATTTAATATATTTTTCATATTTTTTAGCCTCTGATGCTATAGTTGTTGAACTAACCCCCGTTTTATCGTATAAGTATTTAAGATTATACATACGATATGAAGGATCTCTTTTAGCTTCTTTTTTGGAAATTGCATATATAATCCCATAAATAGAATTATCCCCTGGGGGAGATTTACCGTCATTTTTGATAGCTCTCTTGACATTTTCTAATTCTTTTGTTAAAAACTGAGTTAAATTTAAATCTATTTTACCCCTTGTTTTAATAGTTACGTAGTTTTCATATGTTGTACCAATAAATACTTTTCTTAAATTAGAAATCTGAGAAGATATATCTCCAATCTCAACAGAAAGTTGTCTTGACAATTTCTCTAGTGTAATTTTAAGACCGTTATAAGACACGCTATAATAAATTATAAGTGCTGCCATTGATCTTTTTTTATCACCTCTTAAATTTTCTATATTTCGAACTATATAAAACCACATTTCTATTGCATCCTTTTTAATTTTACTAAATAAGTTTGATTGGTTAATGTAATCACCTTCTATTAAATCTAGGTTATTTATAATGTATAACATATCTTTCTGTAATTTTTTTTCTTCAGGTGTTGTGTTAACCCATGTATTTACCTTTGAAAGATCTCTATTGATACCCTCAGGTGATATAAAAGTTCCTAGTTTACCTATATTTAAATTTTGTTTAAATGTCTTATAAGGATTTATAGACTCATTTAAAACTGTCCCACATATTTCACACACTTCCATATGACCTTTATAAATTATGGAATCGCTGCCACATACACTACACACATTTTGAATTTCTTCGGGTAGTTGAGTATCTGTTTCTTTCTTTATAAACCCTTGTTTTTCTAAACAATCTAATAGAAATTTTCGTTTTAATTTTACATCTGTTATTGAATCTATATGTTTTTTTAATAACAGTGCTGTAATTTGTTTTGACATATATTATATAATTATATAATTATATAATTAATTATATTTTTATATTTTTATATAGTAAATCATATGTCTCAGTTAATATATGAAGCTGCGAGCGTGGGAGGTTTGACTGTTTTATTTGGAAATGTAATAGCGTGTGTACTTGATTTTGTAGTTCTTTCACCTAAACTCAAAATGAAATTACCAAACTTTACTAAGAGAGATAAATTTTATGAGATGGGAATAATTTTATTCTTAACGGGGGTTTCTATACACCTATTTTGCGAATTAATAGGTTTAAATAGATGGTATTGTAAAAAGGGGTTTGCATGTCAGAGATAAATTAAATTAAAATCCTGGCTATATATAAAGAAATGTCTGTTGGAAATGTTAGAATGTATGGAGAAGATACTTTACAATTTCCGTCTTTATTTGATATTCATTCTCTCAGACATCTATTTTCAGGATGTGCGGGTTATATAATTTCCACTAAATATCTTGGATTAACAAGTAATGAAGGTTTTATAATATATAATATTTTACATCTCATGTATGAAATTAGAGATTGGTATTATACATATGTTACAGAGTCTTATAAAAAACCTCCTAAATTATGGCAACCAAGAAGTTTTATAAATTCAGTAAGTGATATGTTTTTTGGAGTAGTTGGATATTTAATGATGGAGGAATATTATAATAAATTAAGTAAAATTGGTATATTGAATGTACATGTATACATGATAATATACATATATATATCAATATTGATAACACGTGGACATCCAAACTCAGAATCACCACCTGGGTAATAACAAATGTAATGTAATGTAATGTAATGTAATGTAATATTAATAAAGAACCCTCGCGGGGACTCGAACCCCGAACCTTAGGATTAGAAGTCCTACGCGCTATCCTATTGCGCCACGAGGGCTCTTTATTAATACTTTATTTAATATGTGAAGTGGTATGGAACATGAATATTATTTACACATTTATCTTTTATAAACACTGGACATAAATTATTTATTGTTTCTTGATTGTGATATTTACAACCCATACGCAAAAAATTTATATACATATTACAATATATTATACATTTAGTTTCTCCAAGTTGTTTAATATTGCTTATGTAATACATAGCTATAATATAATTATACACCTTGGGGTAATATTTTTTACACACTTTTTCTTTGGCTATTTCTAAGCAGACTTCTTTACAACTCGCCTCTTCACGGGAGCCTTTGGGGCAGGAGGAGCAGTTGGGGTATTATTCACCACGGCAGCATCTAGAACAACTGGAGTCGGCGCGGGTTTATGAGCCGGAGTAGAAGTTTCAGACTTCTTATCCTTCTCGGATTGGGGATAATGAGGCTTTAGATAGCGTTGAATATTAAAGAATGTAACGGGCTGATCTGGATCCCTAAGAAGAGACTTAAGCTTCTTAGCCTCTGGTGTTGTATCTAGTAGAATGAAACGACGATTATTAGGATCCTGTAGTTCATTCTTCTTAATGTATTCGTTAATACATGTTGTTACTTCCTGGCGAGAATGTTCGGTATTTTCTGCAAATCCTAGGAATACACACAACTCATTTGAAATAGCAACCGGTCGCTGAAGGGCAGAAACCTTCTTAGGTGCATTGGGGTCCACTTCAGTAACCTTACGAGAACGCTTTCCGCTCTTCAAAGACTTATTTACTTCCTTCTGTAGAATCTTTAGGCGAGCATTAATAGCCTTAGCGGTCTCCATTAGACTATTAAAATCCTTCATTAGAAGATCAAACTTGTCAACGGGAGTTAGAGGCTCGGTTGGTGATGCGGTGTCGGTCATTATTGTAATTAGATATTAATATAATCCTTTATATAGGTTTATAACTATAATATATGTAAGTTAATTAAAGAAAAAATATATAATTTTAATAAATGGATAATATTTTAACAGATTTATCTGGATTTTTTAAAGACAATAATAAAAAGGGTAATTGTATAAAATTTACACTCGGGAAATATACAGATGAATTTGGTTTTGACTCAAAATTATTCAATAAATGTAATTATGAAAAAATTAAATCCTCGTTTGATTCTTATAACAATTGGAAAAAAACTTTCGAGGAAGTTATATCTGAAGGAGATGAAGCCCCCGCGAAGATTATTGATAGTATTATAATTAAGAATAGCGGACCATATGATATATTAGTTACCGCAGAAACTACAGAAAAAGTAGACATAATTGATCCTAATATAAACGAAATTAATTTATATACATATGAATGGAAACGTCATGATTTTGTTTTAAAAAATTACACATATTCAATAGGTGATTCTATTCAAACACTAGAAATCTATACAACTGATAATAACGTATCTAGTGATTATTTAGCACATTCAAGTCTATTGAAGATTAAAGACATCATGGACATATGTAACAATGGAAAAAAGCTTGAATATACTATGGAAATTTTACAAAAAAAATAATAACTTAAAAGAATAAATAAATAATTAATTACAATATCGATGTTTAAGTTTTTCAACGAGAATAACTCAGAGATTACAACTGAAGATGTTTTTTCTATAACAAAAGTAACACCTATAAATCTTTTATATTATCAGAAAGCATTCATTCATAAGAGTGTATTAAGATTCTTAGCTAATCAAGAAGAAGAATCTCTAAGAATGTCATACGAAAGATATGAATTTTTAGGAGACTCAGTTCTTAATCTTGTTATCGCTAATTTTGTTTTTCATAAATACCCAGATAAAGATGAAGGATTTTTAACCAGAATTAGAACAAAGCTAGTAAATGGAAAAACATTGGCATACCTTGCTAGAAAATTAAATTTAAATAAGTTTCTAGTAATAAGTAAAAATGTTGAGAATATTGGTGGTAGAGACAATGATAGATTTTTAGAGGATATATTTGAAGCTTTTATTTGCTCAATAAATCTAGATCTAGGCTTCAAATATGCAGAGAGATTTATTTTAGATAATATTAATAAATACATTAATTTTGAAGAACTTGAGGAAGATAATAATTATAAGGACATTCTGTTAAGAAAGTGTCAACAAAGTATTCAGATAAACCCCGAATATGAATTAGTAGAAACGTGTGGACCTGCTCATAAAAAAATATTTACATCAGTTGTTGTAATAAAGGGGAAAAAATACTGTGAAGGAACCAGTAAAACAAAAAAAGAATCTGAACAAATTGCTTCTAAATTAACACTAGAATATCTTAGTAATTGTGATAGTACATTTACACTCAATTAGCCCCTGTACTACCAAAACCCCCAGAACCCCTATCTGTTACAACATTTATGGTTTCTATTTGAAATTTGGGAAGATTTCCGTCAAACGCTACAATTTGAAAATAGCAACACCCATCTTGGAACAAAACATCTGTATCACCGATATTATCAACAACTACCATAACATTTCCTCGGTAATTTTTATCTATAATTCCAACTGAATTCGACAGTCTTATATTAGTTTTAGAAATAGAGCTTCTTGGCAAGAGCATATATCCATGATTAGGTTCTGTTTTAATCTTTAGATTTATTTTAAAAGATTTAGAATTAGCCGGTATAATAATAGAATTTTGCATTGGAATATCGAGTCCTACATCTTTATTATTCATTGCTTTAGTATATGTTGGATGATTTTGCCAATGATGAGACTCTTCGGGGTCTATTTTAATAAATAGGGTCATTGTTTATTTTATATTAAAATAAATCATTTGTTTAAATAAGTTCATTAATTTAAAGTGAAAAATTATATATCATTATATCTCAATTAAATGCTAAAAAGGGTTTTATCAAAGAGAACTGCTAAACACGTTAGGGACTCTATTTCAATATCATTACCTAATCACGCAAACGAATTAATGAATGATATATATAACGAGAAAATTAAAAATAGACCCGGTCTACTTCATCGATTAGCCGACAAGGCTGTGGGTGTTATTGAACCTGAACCAGAGGGTAAAAAATATAATGGACTAATCAATCTTGATGATAAACTTAGATTTGTAAATTTTGATACATATGGTCCTATTGGATTTGTTAAATTAGTTGATTGCATGCCTAGATACATTCCAAAAAGTTGTAAAGATTTAATGTGCGATCATGCAATAGTTCAGGCAGCTAGAGTTTCTTTTGATCAGGGTATTAAAACACTTGAAAAGGATAAAAGGCTAATTGATTTTCTTATTAAACATAAACATACATCACCCTTCGAAATGGTAAAATTCAAATTTCATGTTAAATGTCCTATTTTTGTACAAAGACAATGGATTAGACATCGAACAGCTAATGTTAATGAAATTTCAGGGAGATACTCTGTTATGAAAGCCGAGTTTTATTGTCCTAGGACTATATATGGACAGGGGAAACTTAATAAACAAATGTCTGGAGATGAAATTAAGGATGAACATATAAAGCGTAAATTTGATCAATATATGACAAATTCCTATAAACAATATGGACTTTATAAAGAGTTAGTAAAAGACGGGGTGTCTAGAGAAATTGCTAGAATTGGTCTTCCACAAAATATGTTCACTGAATTTTATTGGTGCACTGATCTACACAATTTAATGAATTTTATCAGACTTAGGTCTGCAGAAAATGCACAGTCTGAAATAAAGGAATATTCAGATGCTATGAAAGAAATTATTACGGATCTTTGTCCTCATACACTCGAAGCATTTAATAAGTATTCAGGGTCTACGAGAAGTTAGACTATCCACACATACTTTACAGATGTTTCTTTTTTTAGTCGTTGTCTCTTCTGATTGTTGGTTTATAATAGAATTTTCATTTACGTTATTTTTAGAATCCTTTCGTATTGTTTGAAATTCTATATCGTGCTCCAATTGAGATTGTAGAACTTTTAATTTTAAAATCATTCTTTTCATGAATTTTATCTGATATTCATAATAATTGTCGAGTATATTATTGAATAATTTAGTTTTCTGTAGAAGAATTTCGTTGTCATGTGTTTTTTCAAACACTAACTGATTTATATTTACCCCTTTATGTGTTTTAGAATATACCTCATCATCTTCTATTGAATATTTTTGTTTTGAAATGTATTGGGTTATAGATGTTATTATTGTTATTATTGTATTATGAACTTTTTCAATTTCTTCAAATCCATAATCTCTTTTATTTAGATCGTCAAATGGTATAGGTTTGATAAATATACTACGATCAAAAATATTATCGAGTTTTATATCCTTTAGAGAATGTATTATCTTAATATATAATTTATAATACATTCCATACATTTTTGATAAAAAAGTATTAAATAATCTAGTGTAATTTTCAATGTCTTCGTATGTTAATTCTATCTGAAAAAATAAAACATCTAAAGACATTAAATGTGTATCATGTTTTAATACTTCTTGCAGATATTCTTTATAAAGATCTTCTAAATTTATACATTTAAGATTAAGTTCTTTTATTAAACGATATATATCGTTTTTACAATCTTCGATGTATAAAAAATCTTCGTTGTTATTCATTCTAATAAAGTATACGATTATTTTAATAAATTAATTGTAACATGGATGATAAATCTGAATCGACAGTTAGAGAATATGTCCCGTGGGAAAAACATCATGAAAATATATTTATAGATTGGGCAGACAAAGCCTCCTGTTATAAATGGCTTCATGCAAGTTCTAATATAAAATATTCTAAAAAACGTAACATGTATACAATACCTGTTATAGTTTTATCAACTTTGACAGGTACTGCAAACTTTGCAATCGAAAGAGTCCCCTTGAAGTACAGATCTGAATGTTCTATAATAATAGGAAGTGTTAATATATTAGCTGGTATAATAACAACCGTATCACAATTTTTTAAAATAAATGAATTATCCGAAGCCCATGCTATGAGTTCTATATCATGGGATAAATTTCATAGAAGTATAAGAATAGAGTTATTAAAATCACCCGAAGAAAGAGTTGACGTGACATATTTCATGAAAACGTGTAGAGATGAATTTGATCGCTTAATGGAAACATGTCCGCATATAGATAGTGATATAATAGATAAATTTAAATCTAAATTAACCTCTGGCGACGATCAAAGAGAAATTGCTAGAAAAATTAAAAACTTCAACAGGATTATAAAACCAGACATCTTTAATGAACTAACCACTATCCGAGATGTTGTTTATAAACAGGATCAGGTTAAGATAGACATTATAGAACAGGAAAAAATAAACCTTGAAGAAAATGATAAACAAAAACATCAAAAACAATTGAAGATTGTTAATAGTTTTATCGAATCTTTTAAGAAAAAGTATTCCAGAAGACCATCTGTTGATGAAATTTTATCAAATTTAACACATATAACCGCTATAGATTTGCGTATTATCATGGATGAAATAGACTTAAAATGATGCATTCGATGTTGTATAAATTGGTGTATAATTTAATGTATAAATTTAATAAAATAAATTCTAATGTTATAATAATTAATAATGGATAATAGTATCATAAACAGTAAGATAGAAAGATTGGAAAGAAATATAGGTATGAATATAGAACAGGTTAAATATTTATCAACTAATGTAAATAAATTACTTACTGATGGTATTAAAGTTTCCAAAGAAGAAGAACCTGAAGAAGAAGTTGAACAGGTTCAGATACAATTAGCCGATGGTACTACTCCGGGTTTGTCAACACATGATTTTACAGATAGTCTTAGAAATCATTTAGAAAGCATACCGGCTGGTGGTGGGGGAACTGGGGCAACTGCATTAGCCGATGGTGCTAATAACATCATAGGTCTTACTGAAAATAACTTTACAGATGCCCAAGTTACTAAATTAAGTGGCATTGCCATTGGTGCACAGGTAAATCCAGTACTGGGTGACGTGGGATTCACTCAAAATAATTTCACTACTACATTAAAAAATAAATTAGATGGTCTATCTGTGGCAGACAGAATCGGAGGTAATGGTGGACTAACAGAAAAAAATTTCACTAGTACATTAAAAAATAAATTAGATGGCATTGCCACTGGTGCGCAGGTAAATCCAGCAGTAGGTGACGGAGGATTAACCGAAAGAAATTTCACTGATACATTAAAAAATAAATTAGACGGCATTGACGATAATGCAGAGGTAAATCCAGCAGTAGGTGACGGAGGATTAACCGAAAGAAATTTCA
>MDSY01074637.1_pt1 | contig 25305 bp, 29 predicted proteins | sample 811131 | NCBI WGS metagenome assembly MDSY01 (sample SAMN05326643, study PRJNA326480) | marine metagenome | isolation source: seawater | place: Atlantic Ocean: South West | collected 2010
TATGGATATTTTGAATATTTTATAAAATTTTGACTGAAAAATCCCCGAAAAAAGTTTTGAAAAAATAAAAAAAAATCAAAAAATGGGTTTACTGCAAAATGCAGCAAATCGCGAAATTCATTTTTTCAACTTGTTTGCATAATTTTTTTTTGTCAATTTTATTTTTTGTGTCAATTTTGGTTTAGGCGAATTTTAATATAGCATAAATATATGAAAAATGCTACAAAAAAGTCGCCAAAAATTCGCCAAAAATATTACTGCGAAAAATGTGACTATTCGTGCTCTAAAAAAAGTGATTATGAAAAACATATTGACAGCAAAAAACACAATGCTACAAAATGCTACATAGATGCTACTAATTTGTCGCTGATATGTGAATGTGGTAAGAAATACAAACATAGTTCAAGTTTTTATAGACATAAAAAAAGTTGTACAATAATTAAAAGTGATATAAATCCGAAAACTATAAATCAAGATAATATATATGAAAATACTAACAAAATAGATGAAACTGAAAAGAAAAGTGATGATATGGATTATAAAGAAATGTTCTTACATATGATGAAGCAGAATCAAGATTTACAAAAAACAATGCAGGAAATTATTCCAAATATTGGTAATAATAACAATAATATTAACAATACCAAATTTAATATTAATGTGTTTTTAAATGAACAATGTAAAGATGCATTGAATATTATGGATTTTGTAAATTCGTTAAAATTACAAATTACTGATTTGGAAAACACCAGTAAAATGGGATTTATAGATGGAACAAGTAAAATTATTATAGATGGTTTGAAAGAGTTAGAATTACATAAACGTCCGGTTCACTGTAGCGATTTACAAAATGAAATATTGTATGTTAAAGATAATGATACATGGGAACAAGATACTGATAATAAAGATAAAATGAAACGCGTAATAGATGAGGTTACAAAAGCAAATATGAAACAGTTACCAAAATGGATAACAGAAAATCCAACCTATGCAAATGATGAGGAATACATGAAAATAGTATCAAATATTATGAATATGGACGTAGATAATGATAAATCGGAAATAATAACTAATGTATCAAAAGAAGTTATTTTAAAGAATAATAACGAAGAATTGGATTAAAATGAAAAAATAAAATATTTATTTTAATAAAAATATGTTTTTTAAAATGAATAACTATTCATCAAATAAAAATAATACAACAATTCAAAAAATAAGAAAAGATAATACAAAAGAATCTACACAAGAATTTAATTATAATTTAAGATACCAAGATCCAAATAATGAATATAATATATATATAGAACATCTTATTTCATCTAATTTAAAATTAGATAACATAATTTCAAATAAAGTTTCGTTACAAATATATGTAGAAGATAGAGTGAGATATTATTTAGGGGATATGTATGATAAGGATATAGTATATCCGCTAGAAGAATACATTAATGTTGATGTTTCAGTAAACGATATGGAAACCACGCGTAAGAAATATCCAAACGGTGTATTTGAAAATGGAATTTATGGTAGTAATATACTTAAAATGAGTTTATATGGTTTAAAAGCATTAGATAAAGCAGGTCTTACAGGTTATACCAAACGATTATTGCCTTATTTTTCTGCATTAAAATTAATGAACAAATATTTCTTATATTTAATAGGTGATGTAGAAAAATCTATTGATGATTATTATTTTTCAAAAATACGTTTAGTTGGATGTGATAAATGTGTTATTTTAAAAGCAGCTAATTTACAACGACATTGGGGTCCATTGTATACTAAAGAAGTATTTGAAAATGATATACCATTTGAGAAAAAGAAAGCAATTGCTTTTTGGAGAGGTGCAACAACTGGTCAAAAAAATAGACCTGCAAATAGATTTGATTTGATAGAAAAATTTTTTAATAAAAATGATAAGATAGATGTTAGTTTTAGTAATCTTGCTTATGGAACAGTAGATACATCTGGAAATTATATAAATTATGGTAATTATAGAAAATATGTAAAAGGAAAAATATCAATAACAAATCAGTTAAAATATAAGTATTTAATAAGTGTAGATGGTAATGATAAATCATCTTCTTTAAATTGGATGCTTGCATGTAATTCATTAGTGATGATGGCAAAGCCAAAAAAATTAAGTTGGTTAATGGAAGATCGATTAATTCCGTATGTTCATTATATTGAGTTAAAAGATGATTTTAGTGATTTAGAAGCAAAAATTAAATGGTGTGATGATCATCCATATGAATGTTTGCAGATAGTCAAAAATTCAACAAATTATATGAATCAGTTTTACTATGAAGATGGTGAGCGTTATATAGAATCACAAGTTGTTAAGCGCTATATTGATAAAATAAATTTTTCAAAAGTTTCTTTTTCAAATAATAATCAGGTAAAATTAATACCAAAAAGATACGAATACGAAATAAATTAGTCATAAATTTCTATATATTTATGTAACATAGGTATTGTCATTAAGTACAATAAATATTCAAGTTCCTCTGTAGATATTACATGATATTTCATAATAACAAATTTGAAAAATAAGTATTCAAATCCTAATATACCAACACTTAATATAGTATAATGTATTATATTATGTTTTATTTCCGTACATGAGTCTTTATTTTCTTCTTCAGAAACAATTTGATTTTCATTGTCAAAGTTATCAATTAAAGTATTATCTATATCAACATTAACGTCAGTACTATCATTATTATTTATAGGTTGTAGTGAAGCGCGCTGAATCATTTCAATATCCATATCACTAATTGATACTGTTTTTTTTATTTTTCTTTGATTACACAATTTAATAATATAATGTCGTTCTTGAATTATCATGAGTAATATACAAAAACTCATAAGAATAGACCAACATTGAATTGTCCATATAAATAGTTCATGATTTTCTTTATCTCTTGTCTTGTTTGCCTTGTCTACATTATCTTTTAATGCTCGTGTTATATTGTTTTCTTCATTATCTTCTAATAAAATAAATTGTGAAGTGTTGTATGGTGAAACAATTACAATTGGTTCAAGGTTATTTTCTTTATTTTTTATAGGAGCAACAATTTTTTTGACCGAATCTTTAAAAATATTTGTTTCAATTGGACCAATATAGTAAAAATAAAACATTATTTCAATAATAGCTATTCCTGCAATATGAAAAAAAATATTATACATATATTATACATAATATTTTAATTTATAAATAACCCCATAGATGCTTTTCGATTATTGTCTACGTCTTTATTTAATGACATAAGAACGTTTTGATTTATATCAGTATTTGTAGATTTATCACGATAATTATTAACAACTTTCGGTTTAAATTCATTTATTGTATCATCTTTTAACTCGAAACCATTAAAGCGAATTCGATTAAAATAAAATGGTATTAATATTATTCTAAAATTTTTTTGTTTTAATAAATATGCTTGACATTCTTCAGAATGTAACTTTCTTGTTTTACTATATTCTAATAATTCATTAAATAACGTTCCATAAATTTTGTATGAACACATATTTGTCATTGCAAATCTATCATTGAATTCATGAAATAAACAAAAATTTGGAACACATATTACATTATCTTTTACATGATTCAATGAATTAATGTTTAATGGATTAAGATATTTAACATCAGGGCGTAGAAAAATTACATAATCAAATTGTTCATTTGATTCTTCTATCATTTTGGTTAATTCATTTTTTGAATACATTGCACAAATAAAATTTTCTACACTATTATAATTTGTTCCCCATGGATCAGGTTGAGACTTGTATTGGGATATATTAATAGAATCTTTGATTTTATCTTGATCGTCTATTTTAATAAAATTTGGGTTTAATAATTTATATTCTTCGTTATTTAAATTAATATTTAATTCGCCTGTTCGCAAATTATTATATTCTGAATTTATGCTAAATGTATGTATGTAAATTATATATTCAATATTTTGTTGTTTTAATGGAGTAAATATATGTTTATTAATAGAATCAATAGTATATTTTAAACTTCTTGTAATACCCCAGAATCCTAATGCAATTCTCATTATAATATCTTTTTATTTTAATAAGAATTATTTTTTCTTAAAAATAACGTGTATAATACTAACTATTCCTGTTGTAAAAAGTAATGTTTTAGTATGACCATCTACGTTTATTATTTTTGTATTATTAAAAGGATAAAATAAATACATCATAAGTAGATATACACCTATTAAAAATATACGTTCAACATTTTCTTTACGCTTTATAATTTTTTTAATTTTTTTATATAATTTATCTGAATTTATAAATTCATTTTCAATTTTTAATCCATATTCATGTAAAATCATTAGGATTAATATAACTTTAATGAAAATTAAACAATAAATGTAATAGTGCAACATTTTTTCTTTGTCCATATTTATATTATATCGTGTTAAAAAAAATTGATTTTGAATTAATTATAATTAATAATTATAAAACATAATGACGGAGTCGATTCATGCATGGTATTCAAAAAAACAATTTGATAACAAATTAGATACATTCAATCGTAATGATAAAGAATGTAATTTTCCTTATATTTATTATAAACTAAAATCAGGTAATATTGTTCAGATTACAGAAGTAACGTGTGAAAAAAAACACTATTTTGATGACGCACAATATTTGGGAGAAATAGAAACATATTATACTTGTTCCAAAACCCCACAAACATTTTAAATCCCGAGTTTTCCAATATATGCAAAATCCTTTATTTTTAAACGCATGCTGTTTAAAAAACTCATATGAGTATTTGTTACATATTGACAAGATAATATTATTCTTTTTTCATTTTTACATAGTTTAGATGCTCTATGATATAAAAAATTTCCTTCAAAACATATTGAATTATTATTAATTAAATTTATACTTTTTATTTCATTTTTATCATTTTTAAATTGAAATTCAGTACAAGTTAAATAATTTGTTATTGGTATTAGTAATGTAAAAAAGCGACCATCATAATAATTATAATCATAATGCCAATTAATCCAGTCTCCTTCATTTTCATAAATTAATAAAGCGCAAGTTGTTGGTAATTTCAAATCTGTTGGAAATAAATTTAGTTTTAATTGTCTTGATACTAATTTACGTAAGTCGTTCTGATAAAAGTGAATTAAATTTGGAGCATATTTTACAACATTATTTGTTGAAATGGTAATGCCTTTTTTATTTGGTAAAGCACAATTTAAAATTGTTTCTGGAAATGTTAATATATTTACTCTTTTTTGAATTTTTTTATTTTCAGTTAAATGAGCTATTTCTTTTTTTATTTCATTTTTTAAGTATACATCAAATTCTTTATACAAACAAAAATCATCGTTACATATATATTTTTTATTTATTTTACAAGAACCAGAATTATACCCATAAATACAAACACAAATAATGACAAATATAAATAGCGATAAATATAAATAGTTGGTTCGTTTAGTTTTCATAATATATATATTAGCATTATAAAATATATATATTATTTAATTTGTATATAATCGTAACTTGACATGAAAAAGATGTAAAATTTAATAAAATTGAACTTGTTTTATTTAATTATAATATTTAATAGTATTAAAAATGATATCGTCATCACAAGTATCTAATAAGTTAAGTGGAGGAGCATCAACATTTGTTGAACAACTTCGAAAAGAAATACGTGATAACAGACACAAAAGTGAAACAAACTATTATCAATTAAAACGAACAAATACAATGGAAAATGTAAATAGTGAAAAAAAATAAAGTCTTTGTATTAATTAAATGAAGACAAAAAAGAATTGGTCTAAAATGAGTCCATCAAAAAAACACATAAAAACATATAAAAAAAAGTATGGTTCAAAGTGTTTTTTATTGTCAAGGGAAAACAAATATCCTATTTGTAATAAATCAACAGGTAAAATCGAATGTAAAGGATTACTTGCTGCTCACAATAGAGCTATATTAAGTATTTACAGAAAGTTAAAACCAAAATCTTATTCTTATAAAAAAATAACACAAAAGGCGCGTAAAATTGCAAAAAAGAAAAAGTGTAATTGGGCGAAATAAAATTTATATTTAGTTTTTTTATATTTGCTAATTATAAGTATGTCCAAAAAAATCGATTTAAACGAAAAAGAATTAGAAATATTGAGAGAGGCAGTTGATACAGCCGAAAAAAAAAGCGGTCAAAAAGTTGTAAATTCTCCTGAAGTTAAAAAAATTATTTCAATCGTTGAAAATTTTTTAAGAAAAAAACAATTAGTATGTTATGGCGGTACTGCAATTAATAATATATTACCTATTGAAGATCAGTTTTATGATAAATCTTTGGAGATACCCGATTATGATTTTTTTTCTATGAATGCATTAAATGATGCAAAAGAACTTGCAAATATATACCATAAAGAAGGATATTCAGATGTTGAAGCAAAAGCAGGTGTCCATCATGGTACGTTTAAAGTATATGTAAATTATATTCCAGTTGCTGATATTACAATGTTACATGGTGAGTTATTTCGTTCCGTTAAAAGAGAATCTATTAAGAGAGCAGGAATATTATATGCTCCTCCGAATTATTTACGTATGGCAATGTATTTAGAATTATCTCGTCCAAAAGGAGATGTAAGTAGATGGGAGAAAGTATTAAAAAGATTAATTTTATTAAACAAACATTATCCTTTGAAAGGGAAAAACTGTAATTTAGTAGATATTCAACGTTCATTCGAGTCAAAAAAAACAAACGAAGGAACAATTTATGGTTTAGTCAAAAGAGCATTAATAGATGAAGGTGTTGTATTTTTTGGCGGATATGCTAATTCATTATATTCAAATTATATGCCAAAACATTTACGTGATAAATTAAAGAAGATTCCAGATTTTGATGTATTAACAGAAGATCCTAAAAATACTGCAACTATTGTCAAAGAGAGATTAAGTTATGACGATATTAGTAATGTATCTATTAAAAAACATAGTCCAATCGGTGAATTGGTAGATGAGCATTATTCAATTATTGTTGATGGAGAAACAGTAGCCTTTTTATATAAACCAAATGCATGTCATAGTTATAATATTTTAAATATAGAACATTCAAAAATCAAAATAGCTACCATAGATACAATGTTAAGTATGTATTTGGCATTTTTATATTCAAATAGGGATTATTTTGAACCAGACCGTATTCTTTGTATGGCTCAATATTTATTTACTGTTCAACAAAAAAATAGATTGAAACAAAAAGGATTGTTACGTAGATTCAGTCTATCATGTTACGGTAAACAAGATACTTTAGAAAGTATGCGTTCATTAAAGGCGGAAAAATTCGAAGAATTAAAAATTAAAAGAGGTACTGATGCATATGATGAATGGTTTTTAAAATACTCTCCAGGTACAGATGGTGTAAAGAAGCCAAGAAAAACTAAGAAAAATAATAAAAAGAAACGACAAACAAAAAAAAAGCAAAAGAAGTAAACAAATTTAATATTAAATAATTATATATGAATTATTATTTAATATTACCATTCATTCTATTAATAATATCAATAATATATTTTAATCGTTATACAAAATCAAAAGAATCATTTGAACCATGGATGAATTTTAATCAACCAGATTACAAAGATGTTAACTATCAATCAAGATACAATGATTGTATGCAACAAGGATATGGCGATGATTTCTGTACTCAATCAACAGTTCCCAACTACAAAGATACACTACCACCAGAAGGTAGATGTAATTGTGTCGATGGTAGATATGGAACATATCAGCACAATGGTAAATGTTTTTGTTATATTCATGATGAATCAAAAGGCGAATTTACACAAAAGTTATTTACTTCATATACTGCAGAAGGACAAGAATGGCTTAAAAATATTCAAGCATATGGTAGAAAAAAGTAGATCGATTTGTAAAATAAGTTATTGATTTTTATTATGAGAAAACACATCAAAATGTTCTTTAATTATTTCCATAAAAATATCTAATTTCTCATCATAGTCATTTACTTCATCATCCATAGTAATTAATGGATTTAATTCACATGCACCTAATTCTTTTAATCGCTTAGATATTTTTTTTGCAGCAGCACAAAAAACAGAATAATTTGTGTCACCAAGACCTAATATTAAATAACTCATATTTTCATAATAATTCTTTTCTAAAGTTCGTTTTTTTATTTTAAGCCAGAATTTGGAAGCATTATCTGGAATATCAGCATTTCCTGTTGTTGAAGTAATAATAATAACTTTTTTAGGGTTTATATGTTCTAATAATTCATTCAAAGAATAAATATTTATTTTAAGATTTTTATTTACTTCTTTTAGTCTTCCATATATTTCGTTAGCGATTCCTTCGGCGTTACCATGTTGTGAACCAACATATATATTAATCATAATATATACATATAATTTAAAAATATCCAAACATATAGTAGAAAAAAGTAGATCGATTTATTTTAATATAAATACAAATATGTATCTGTATTTATAATATGTATGATATAGATTATATTGGAATATCAGTTATTTCAAGTATAGGATTTTTTTTAATAGATTTTAATTTTCCCGAATATAAAATAAATAAATATTCAACTATTAATTATACTGGTTTTGTAAATGCAGTGATTACGGGAATACCGTCCTGGTATTTTTACGTAACTAATAAAAATTTAGTAAATTACTTATTTACTACAGATCCTTTGGAAATAAATTCTCACTATAAAATTATTCCACTAATATTATATGGCTATAGTTTTTATGATTTATATTACGGAATAGTAAAAAAACAGTTAGATTTTATTTGTCATGGATTATTTTTAATTTTTTTTATGTCTGTGGGAATATATCATAATTCAGTACATATCTGTTTATTAGGATGTATACAAGAAATGTCAACAATATTTTTAAACATAAGAATTAATAATCTTATTAATTTTTTGTTTTTTATGTCATTCAGTTATTTTCGTATATATTTGTTTCCTAAGATATGTTTTGAATTATTTTACACCGAACCATATAATATAAATTTGTATTATATTACTTTATTAGCATTATATTGTTCGAATATGTTAAACTTTTTTTGGTATTGTAAAATGATAAGAACAATTAATAAAATGATTTATAAAATGTTATTATAGATTTAAATTACTAAATTCAATATAGTTATTGTAGTGGATCGGATTTATTTTTGCAGTTTGTGCTGGTCCTGATATGTAATATATGTCTTTTATTTCATCTAAAATATACATACTAACATCAGGAAAATCAACCCACATGGAATTGGGGTGATATTTTGTATATTGATCTTTGAGATTAATTGTTTTGTCACTTGGAACAACATAATCGAAATCAACAATATCGTTATTGACTTTTTTAATATTTCCTGTAATAACCACTCTTTTTTGGAATGCATCCTCGATTTTATTTTTTTCGAGAATAACCATAGAAACTGCACTATTTTCATAAATGTTTTTTGTATGACGCGACATTTTTGACAAAGCAAATATAGGTGAACCATATTCGTTTAGAGCATACCCAGTTACAGATCCAAATGGATAATTCTCAATACTCTTATCTTTTGAAATAGTTGCCATAAAACAATAACCTTCTTTTTGTGAAATAACATCAAAAGCATCTTTAATCTTATTGGATGGTAAATCTTTAAAATTAGAATTTTTATTTACATTAGAGTGTGTAAAATACATTTTTTCCATGATATTCATCATGGGTGTTGCATAAGGTGCTGCAAAAGATGCAGCCATAACAAAGTAGGATAGCAATAAAATTGTGTGTAGCATATCGATAGTATAATTAAATATAGGCATGTTTTTTTTAATTCAATTTTTTTAAATTTAATAAATTAAATAATAAATGAAATAATGTTTCTTTGTATATCAAATGGTAATTTATTCAATATATTTAATGCGTCAATAAAATGAGTAATATTTCTAATATTTATTAGTTTATTTTTAAAATCTATGTATTCATTTATTATTTCTTCTATTTTATTTCCTGGAAGCCATTTTTCATTACATATAATTGAACTACAACATGGACATCCGTAGTTCAATATATTTGTATAATAATTCCACAAGCGATATGGTATGTTTATATAAGACAAAATACGATTGTTTATTAATATTTTTGTTGGTGGTTTAAATGGATAAGATTTATTGAAATATAAATCAATATTAAGACCTTTGAAAACATAACTACAGTGATATTCACTCGTCCATATTGGATTATATTGTTTTAATTCATTTAATAGTCTTCTAACGGAAGTATTTTTTTTTTTGGTTATAAGATCAATATCAAATTTTGAATTCATATTATATTTGAATTATATTATATATGTTTATATATTTTATACGGTCATCAGACAACATGCAAAATCTTTAATCGTTTTTAAACCTAATTCGCGAATGGTATTTACATAAATTGAATCTTTTACGTATTCTGGAATATAATTTTTAAAGATCAATATAATATGAATTAAATAGACAATTAATAACCATATGAACTCTCTTGTTCTGTAAATGGTATAATTTATTACATTCCAATCATTTACATAACTACACATTTTTGATGGTTTATTTTTTAAAAAAAATTCATGAGTGTCCATTATACCTCCAACTGTGCGACTAACCATATTTGTATCATAAAATGTATTTATCATAGTTTTTATGTTACCAATTTTCCACAAATCAATAAACAATATTTTGTTACCTTCAATACGTTCAGAAAAAATATAAGGACATGTTGCATCTACACAGTTTTTATATGTTAACTCGTCGTTAGTTATGACAGGGATAAATGTAGATTTTTGCAGCTTATCCATTAAATCCTCATTACTGGTAAATTCATTTACAACTATTTCTTTTTTTTTATCTATATCAATGTAATTAATATATAGCTTTTTATTTAATAATTTATATGCATCTTTGTTCATATTTTTTATTTCGTTTTCAATAACGTGTAATATGCTGCTTAATTGTATTGAGTTATTAAATTCTGTTCGTACTTTTGAATAATTAATTTCAATTTTATCTATTTTATTGAGTAGATAGAGACACCCTACAAGAGCCCCGACACTTGAACCGGATATGCGATGAATTTTTAATAATTTTTTATTTTCCAATTCTTTTAAGTAAAGTATTGTTCCGTACATATAAATACCATTAAACGCTCCACTATCTAATACTAAATCAATATCTTTTGGAATATTTGTTTTTGATACGTTGTCTAATAATTTGTGAATTAAATTTTTATAAATAGGCATATACTATTTTTAAACAAAATTTTAAAAAAAGTATAACGATTATATAACATAATGAGTGGTCCGGATTATTTTGCAATACAAGTGATAATCTATTCATTAGTAGGGTTTGTAATAGGTTATGGATGTAAAGCATATATATGTGACGATAATAGTGAAAGTCAAATAGAAGCACTTGAAGAAGAGTTTGATAGAATGGAAGCAAATAATAATGAAGAAGTTGAAAGACGTTCACAAGAACTAATAGATAGAGTTACAAATAGTAGTTGTCAACAAGTAATTGCATATCCAGTTCAACCAACAGCTCCTGAATTTACAGATACTGAAAACAATTCTAATAACATTTAGGAGCTATTTAAATCAAATGTTTTATTAACTATGTAGAATAATGTAGAGAATAAAACACTTACAATAATATATCCATTAAGTTTATAATTTCCATCTCCAGAAAAAGCAAATGGTAAATATTTTATCATATTTTTTCTAACAAATGGTAATTGGAAGATAAAAAATAGGAATCCTATAAAGATAGGTAATTTGAATTCTTCAAATAAGATCTCCAATGAATCCTTTCGGTTAGTTTCCTTGTACTTTCTATACATCATTTCATTTTCGTCTGCATAATTTTGTACATAATCTTCAGTGGGTTTTTCTTGAGGGATATAATTAGGTTGAACTTGTTGATCATTCATAATAGGTTGCGTATTCATAGGTATATCACGTGACGGTAATGTTCCTACACCAGATGCTGAAAGTTGTTGAATTTCTTTACTAAATTCATTAGCATTATATGGCTTAGATTCTAAATCAGGTTTTTGGATACGTGTGTCTTTGGCTTCTAAAACAATATTTTGTTGAGACATTTGAGATACAGCTGGATCACTTGGCAATTCTTCAATTGAACTGGTATTGCTCATTGATATATTATATAGAAGGTTTGTTGACTGTATTTACGCAAAAAATACTTCTTTTTTAGAATTATTGTACTGAACTTGTTTATGCTTAACTTTGTAACATGTTTTATCTACTTTATATGTCTTTCCTTCAATGTCTTCGATTTTTGGAGCTTTAAATAAAAGACAATTACGTTCATTACACACTTTTCTAAATAATGTAGCTAATCCGAAACCCAGAATAATAGATATTATGTATTTACTGTATTTTCCGTAAAGTAATCGTTTAATTTCCATATAATATATAGTAATAAATTAGTTTTGAACAGGAATTTCTTTTATATTTGTATTGTCAGAGGGGCATTTTATTTTTTGATAATCAAAAGAGAATACATTATCAGCTTTATCGATATATTGAACTTTATCTAAATTGTTTGGACTTGGATATACATATATTATAGTAGGGTCAGGTTTTGTAATATATGTTAAAAATAATCCTATGGCCAAACTTATTATAAATGTAGGTACATGGAAAAATTTCATTCTTTTATATAATGTAATATTATTTTGTATCTTGAATAATTTCAGGATCAGTATCTATTACAAATTCAGTATTAACTAATGATGATTCATTTTTAATTAATGTTTTATTTTTTTCATTGTAGAAATCATTTTCTAATTTATAATAACTATATCTCAACGAGCGATCTTTATCTATTATAGGTAATAAATTATTAATATACATTTCTACTGCATCTTTTATATATTGCTTATCATTTTGATTTTTACCTTCTTTAATTAAAGTAATAATTTCATGTTTTTTTTCAGTCATTATTTTTGCATGTTCTTTAATAAGTTTTTTATTTTTTAAATAAGGTGTTGCTTCTATTAAATCATTTAAGTAACGTTCATATTCTTGATTATTTTCTGAATAATTTTTTTTAATTTTATCAAAAGCAGACAAAGTATTTTCTTCATTACTGAACTGAAAAAATAAATTTAATTTTGTCTTTATAATATCATCTTTATCTGGTTCTTTACCCTCATCATATAATTTAATTGCCCACGGAATGGTTTCATAATTTCCTTTTTGAATAACAATATTTAATTCACATGGTGAATATTTATCACCCTTTGTTGCTCCACATTTTGCTTGTAGTTTTCGATCTTTCTCGACAAATAAAGTTCCTACAGGTTTTTTACAATGTACACAGGGTACACGTAAAAGTTGATAACGTTCACGTTTTTCTTTTAACGACAATGTTTTATTATTAATAATAGTTTTCTTCTTTGCTTGTAGGGCTTCTTCGTATCGATTCTTTTTTTTATAATAATTGTTGATAGCTTCTAATATTTTTGGATCATTCATAATGTATATGTTAAGTAAATATTTTTTTACTATTATAATATTCGAAATCATTTGTTAATTTAGGTAAATCAGTTATCATATTTGATGTTTGAACTTGTTGCTTTTTAACATCTTGCATTTGTTTTATTTTTGATAATATATATGTTTTTTGCTGTCTTAATTTCACATCTTTTTCAATAGGTGTTAATTTTCCTTTGTACCGAATAATTAGAAATATTGCTAAAATTAAAAAAAATAGTATAAAACCAATTGTATTATAAAAAAAATTATTATAAGATGATTTTATGGTGTGACACTTTTTAAGTGTTTCATTTACAAAATATTTCATACCTGGTTCAATTAAATTGGGTCTTTCCATATTTAATATTCTAAATTATGAAAATAAATTATATATATTATTTATACATGACATCATCATTTTTGGCATTATTATTATTTGCTTTTTTTACAATTTTTTACTTCATAGTTAAATATTTTATGTACAATAGTTCTCAGTTTATGATAATAACTGGTATATATGTATTACTTGTAATAGTAACACAGTATGCAATTAGTTTGTCAGCTATAAAAGAAAAGTGTGGAAACAATGATTTCGTTGCAGCCTTTACTGTAACAGCATTTCCATGGACATTTATTTTTGGGTTATTATATATTGTTATGACTATTTTTCCATCATGGAAAGCGCCATTCTCTAACACATTTGGTTATTTAGTAACCAGACTTGCAGGTGTTAGAACTTTATTAATAGATGATATTTTGAAAAAGGATGCATATAAGCAAGGAGGAGGATCTCGTTTCTACAAAAAGGTTTCGAAAAGAACAAAGCAAAGAGGAGGAAACGCCGAAGACGATGATTCAAATATTTCAAGTGTTAAAGAAATGACTAAGGCATTACAACATATATATAGTGATCCTTCATTGTTAATTAATGAATTAACACCTGATAATTATGATACTTTTTGGACACGTATGAAACCTTTATTTAAATCAAATGCAAATGAATTCAAAGATAGCTTATTTAAAATGGTTATTTTGAAAGATATTGTATCTGAATTAATATGGTTTTTATTAACAGGTATGGTAGTTACTTCTATGGTTGCAAGTTCTATTGCCAATAGATTATGTAAATATTCAATGGATGAAATGAAGAAAAATCAAGAAGAAGCTGAAAAATCTATTAGTAATGTAGATCAATCTAAAGGAAAGGTATATGAGTCAAAAGAATAAATATCTTATAAATGAATAATGTAAATAATAAAATTATTATGATAATAAATTTATTATTTGAATTAATATACTATTTTTGGAAATGCTAAAAAGTACAATATACAAAGGTAGCATATAATGGCTGTTACAATTACAATTAACCACATTGGCAATATTGTTTTATTTCTGTATCCAAGTCCAAAATCTCTAAAGGTCCCGTCTTTATTATAAATAAAATTAGGTTTGCATATATGAATTGTACTAAAAATGATTAAAAATAATATTATGGAAAAGGATATTATATTTTGTCTAATAAAATTACGTGATATCATTATTATATAATAATGATAATTATTTTTATTTTATTTAAAATCCTTCATCACCATCGTTTTCACCATGATCGTCATCTTCTGGAAGATGATCCAATGAATATTCTTCTCTTTCTATTTCATCACCAGTTATAAATTGTTGAGCTGCTTCATCAATAAAATAATCGTTCATGTTGAATTTATTTATATGTAAATTTTCTTCAATGTTAGTTTGTCTATTTAATATTTCACTTCTTTCTTCATCATATGTTTCTTTTACATATTGTGTTAAACCTTTTTGTAAACCTTTACCCCATTCTCCTAATTTGTGTTTCTTAAAAAGTTTATTTACTTCTCTTTGTTCATCAGTAAATTCTTTAAGACGTGTTGTTTTATCACTCTTTTCTCTTTCGGATGATCTATTTACTTTTTTCATAATATCTTCATAACTAAGATTAATATTACTTTTATTTGAAATAAAGCGTTTTGTAAATTCTATTAATAATTTTGCAACTTTTTCTGATTTCTCCAAACGTTCTCCTGAAACAATATCATCTTCATCGCCATAATTTCCTGTTCTTAAATCATCTATTTCTCCATCGGTTGTAATATCAGAAAATCGTTTTTCAACAAATTTTTCATAACCGACGGTGTTTGTATTATTAATAAAATACGAATATATTTTTAACATACAAAATTCATATAAGAATGAACAAGTTACTTTATCAAAAATAGAAAGAACTTTTTTATCAGATGATGGAATATCAATCGGGGAAAAACAAGGAATAATTGTGCATAATATAAAAATATTTTTACATTTTTCTTGAACATCTAATAGTAACTGATCAAAATTTTCATCGTAAAACTGAGGTAAGAATGAATAATATTTCATTATCATATTTTTAATATCTGAGTTATGATCATCGGAAAATTTCCAATACTTATTAATTTTAATTTTATCGTATTCAGTTTTACGTAATATTATATTAGGATAAACATAACACATATTATTAATACAGTCTAATATGAAATCTAAGATTCTATATACACTATCGTGTTCAATATTATTAAATTTCATGTCTGCATTTTCACGTAGTAAATGCCAGTCTGTTGATTCATTTATAAATTCAATAACAGGAGATAATTCTTTTGAAGTCATTTTGCCATGACTAATGAAAAACTGTGAAATTGTTGTTTTCATTTTATTATTTTCAGAAGAAAGATAATTTTTGATTGCTTCTATTTCAGGTGTTTCAGTTTTAACGCCTATTTCAAAAGTATCTAATAAATCTGTTAATAATTTTTTAAGTTGAGAAGGAATATTATCGTCTTCTATATCGTTAAGATATACCATCATATCTCTTATTTTTTGAATTCTACTTATTGGTTGATTTTCTATTGATTTTTTAATACTATTGTGTTTGTTAATAATTCTCATTAAATGATTCATGTGCGACTCATTATAGTTAATATTTTGTTGTTTTAAGAAAGTAATTTGTTCTGATAATGGTTGATTTTTTGGAAATTTGTCAGGTTTAAATATTCCTATTTTTTCTAAGTCTTCAGATAAAGGTATATCATTGTTGAAATTACATAATTTAATAAAATAACTATAAATTAATGATTCTGAAAATGTGTTAGCAATACCTGGAAATTTTAATTTGGTGTTTGTATCATACAAATAATAAGGAGCAAGTGGAATTTCATGAGTATCAGTAATTACTTTTATGTAATCATCGACAGTTTCAACATCTTTCTGAATGGAATTATCTTTTCCAATAAAATATTGTAATGGTGTTGTAATTTCATTTTCAATACAGCAAGTATTTTCTAAGAAAGCAATATCACTATTAGTTCTGAGCTGAGGTATTTCACTTTTAACAACTTTATTGATTTTTTCAATAATTTGATAAGTGAAAACAATATTTTTTGATTGTAAAATTAATATATCATCATCTTGACCTTCTGTGCCAGATTTCATTTTATCTACAAGTGAATTAACAAAACTGCTTGAAACGGGATTTAAAGATTTAACTTTAAATTCAACAAGTGGTGGTAAAAATGTACTCCAGTTTGAAACATCATGTTCGAGTGGTATATCTACATTTATACCTCCAGAAGTAATATATTCCATTTTCTTTGTTATCATTCTCTCTACGGCAACATCTTTTAATATATCTGATTCTATTAAATCTCTGATAGTTTGTATAAGTGCATCACTTTTAATTCCACTTATACTATTCCACGGAGAAACAGATTTATTTTTGATTTTTAAGATAATACATGAAACATAAATAATACCGTCAAGATTAGATGTTTTTTCTAATGGATAACCATCAAATGATTTAACACAACCTGGAAATGTTTTATTTGTCTTGATGGAAGGAATTGCTGTTTGTACAAAAACATGTAAATAAGAAGCAGTAATAACAATAAGCAAATAGTTTTTAATATCTTCATATGATTTTATTTTTTTCCCTTTTTTTGCAGCTTTTTCTTCTCGTTTTTTATGATCTTCTTCAGGAACTATTTTACGTGTGTATAAATTTAATACATTTTGAATAATTGATACATAATGCTCTTCTATGTTAATATACATATAATTTGTTAATGCATTTAATATTTTATAAACTGTTAAAGCAATAGGATCTTCAATCATGTCCTGTAGATTTTCAATTTCATCCAAGGATATTTTTTGTTCTTCTTCTAATAGGTCATTAGTAGAAACTTTATATCCTGCTTCGGTTCTACCTTCCTCGTCTGAAAAATCAATATTTGTAATTTTTCTTCCACTATGTTTATCCACCCAATAACCTTGATCATCACTTTGTTTACCTCGTTCCTTTTTAATTTTTTCTAATTCAGCAATGTAGTCACCACCGGTATTAAATGTAATTGCTAATGCATACAAAAAGGATGGAAGTAATTTTGTATCGGTTTTTATACAGTATAACCAATATTGACTTTCATCTTCGTTTGGTTCGCGAGTAAATCTTTGTTTGAAAAGAATAATGTCACATTGTTTTTTAATAAAATCTGGTTGACCTAATATTAATTCTAATTTTTGTAAATACGGACTTTGAACACGTACTGTTTCATCTTTAGAAAATTCAATTCCTAATTCATAACGTTGATTATTATATTTATAATTATTACTTTGATTAATTTGTTTTATTTGTTGAATTTGATTTTTATAATATGCATAATTTGAAATTAATATATGAGTCAAATCTTCAATAGATAATTCATGACTAAGATCAAATTCTTTCAATAGATTTTCTAATGATTGCTTTTTCATTTCTGATTCTGTTACCTTTAAGTTCATGCATTTGTCATTGAAAGAAAAACATTTTTCTTTTAGATTACAGAACATATTATCGTTAATATTCATTCCATCGTAACTTTCATTTAAAATCCATTTATTTAAAACACGTTTATAGTATTTTTTGTTCTTTCCTTCTTCTTCTAATATTGCATAATCATTGTCTTGAACAATTCGTTTTTTATTTATCATTGAATTTGCTTCTAATTCAGCTTTTTCTTCGGATAATCCAATATTTTCTTGTATTTTTTTTGTCAAAAATAATTTAAACTCTTCAGGATCATAAGATGTCATTTCGTCATTGTATTCATCTATTATATCATATTGTGTTGGATCATATTGTTTATCATAATATATGGTTTTATCACTGTCTTCGAGTAATTCATCTAATTCAATATATTTTTTTGCTAATGTAAGGGTTTCACAGTTATCATCTTTTTTTTCTTTTTCTATAAATTCACCATATTGTTCGTTTCCTTTATCTAATTCGTCTTGAATATTAACTGTTTCTAATAAATTAATATTTGATAAAACAATAGCTGAACATAACAAACGTCCTTTATCAAGCGAATATATGGTTTTTAATATTTCACTATTTGACTTGGTTTTTAAATACTCTGCATTGGGAAAATAAGTTTGATAAATAACTTCATCCAATAAATCAGCCTTGGTTTCAGGATGACGACTATCTTTTAGTAGTTCTAACATAGGAATAAAGGGAGTCTTTTCCGAAGAAATCTTTTTTGATGATAAATTTTGAAATATTTTTAATTTTTCTTTATAATTTTTCTTATATTCTAAAATTTTTTCATCCAAAAAATCTGTCATTTCGTCATATAACATATATGTAATGTCATCAGTATAAATCAAAAATGGTTCTAATTCATTTACAAGAGATTGTAATGACAAATTTCCGTTGTTATATTGATTTGTATAATCAAATAATTTTCTTGTTTTTGGTATTATTGCATTTAAAAATTTTTCATATATATTGATTTCATCGATAGTTTCATTTACAGAAATATGTAAATTATTTTTTAGAAATTTTGTAACACTTGTATAATCAAATAATTCATCAATGTTATCAATAATAATCTTCTTTGTTTTTCCTACTGATAATTTATCGAAATACTCAACATTATTTAACAAAGAACGTTTAAGAATAGATGTTTCAGGCAAAAATTGCTTAAAATTTTCAATTATTGGTTTTGAAAAAATCATAATACTTCTTGGTTGTATTGGTTCTCCATCTAAAAAACGCTGATTAGACATAACAGGATCTACATTTTGTTTTTGTGTTTCGAAAGTATCTTCAAAATCATCAGAAACAATATTCTGTACAATTATATCGATATCTTTATTGATATCTAAGGTAGTAAGTACAGATGAACTATTTGTTAATTCATATGGTTTTAAGAAACTATCTATTGAACGTAAAAAATACTTATATTTGTTATTATCCGATGGTGTATTATTTCTTTTATAATTTTCAAAAATTTCGTTAAGAAGATGTAAATCTTCTGTATTTTCATGTTCATTATAAAAAGAATTATTTATTTCAATAATAGGAGATACATTTTTTATTTGTTTATCAAAGTGTAACAAATATTTAATAAGTGGTCTATGTGTTGCTCCTTTCTTTTTTGGCATTAATGCATTTCCATATTCATCAAATTCTGAAAAAAGATTACGTAATTGAACAAATCGTTCTATCATTTGATTTAAATTATTCATGACATTAGCATTACGTTTATGAGTTGGAATATCAGAAAGTAATTCATCTAATAAACTATTTTGTTGTGTTTCAATACTAAATCTTTGTTTGGATTTATCAACATTTTTCATTATTGATACTTCGCCGAGAGCTTCACCAAATATAGGTTCTTGCGATTCTACAATAGATTTATCGACTTCTTCGGAAAAGTCTGGTGTTGGTGTAACTCCATATACTTCATATTGCTCTTGTTCATTTTCATCATCTATGGGAGTTGGTTCAGATTCTGATTCTTCATCTGTTATTTTTTCTTCAGGTGTTTTGTCTTTACTTTTTACAGTACTTGGTTCTTGACGAATTTCTATTTGTTCAATAAAAAGTTCTTCGGGTATTCCTTTGTAGGCGAAATCAATATAAATAACATCATCGCTTTCATACAATTTAACTTCAATCATATCTTCTTCTAAATTAGTAATTTGGCCTGTAACAATAGAAGGAAATTCGCCACCAAAATGAATATTAATCCATGTATTTGGTAATAAATTATTTTGTTTTGCATAGCCGTCATTGGTATCACGACTAATTAATGTAATACTTTCGATAGATTCATCTTGTAATGATTTATCAGGATTTAATAATAATGTATATTCATCGTTAGATGTTACGTTAATAATTTTTAATTTTATATTATCAATATACTCTATTAAAAATTGTTTATCATGATATAAATCATTTGAAGGAGAGTTAATTTTTATAATATCGTATATTTGTAAAAAAATGGAATCACTTTGTTTTGACATATCTTATATTTACAGTAGAAATTAATATCAATAACGTATTAAAAATTGATTTAAGAATAACACACTATAAATTAATATTAATATGACAGATCCTGTTGTGTTTGAAAAAGACTATATAATGTCTTCTGAATCCACTGATAGTGTAAAGGTTCATAAAAAAGGTTATAGAAGTCCAAAAGGCGGTAACTATCAAATTTTAAGATATGATAAGGATGTTCTTTGTTATGGTGATAAAAAAACCGGTATATTCCGTTCTTTAATTGTTAATTTAAATAGTAAGAAAATTGTTGTATTTTCACCTGTGAAATCACTAAATTTGAGTGAATTAAATGAATCAAATATGGTAAATATTCGTGCAGAAGAATTCGTAGAAGGAACAATGGTAAATTTATTTTATGATACGGAAGTACAGTCATGGGATATTGCAACAAGAAGTACTGTAGGCGGAAATGTTAAATTTTATAGGGATGTTTCAAAAACGTTTTATATGTTATTTGAGGAAGCTTGTGTTGCTTGTGGATTAAATTATGAAGATAATTTTAATAAAGACTATTGCTATAGTTTTGTGGTACAGCATCCTGAGAATAGAATTGTAACACCGTTTGAAAAGCCTTCGTTATATTTAATTGCAAGTTATTGTTTTGATGAAATACAAGAAGATGATAAAACAATGTTAAAAGTAATGGGCCATGATTTTAACAATGATAATTTATTGGATGATAACATGAAAGAAGTAAAAACATATTTAACAAATAATACGTGCGTAAAATTTCCTGAAATCTATAATGAAACAAGTCACATGAAAGAAAATTACATAAATAAGTATGCTTATCAAAACACTGATTACAAAATTGTAGGAGTAGTATTTAAACAATTAGATAATCCTTTCATTAGATATAAATGTCGCAATCCAAATTATGAAGATGTTAGACGTATGCGTGGTAATCAGTCAAAGGGTCAGTATACGTATTTGGAATTAAGAAAATCCGGTAAAATGGCAAAATATTTGAAACTTTATCCAGAAGATAAAAAGAAATTTAATGTTTTTAGAGAACAGGTTCATAATTTTACTTATGCTCTTTATAATAATTATGTAAGATGTTATATTAAGAAGGAGAAACCATTGGGTGAATGGCCAAAGCAATATCGTATTCATATGTATGCAGTTCATCAAAAATATCTAAGTGACTATGTAACAGAGAAAAAGAGTATTTCACTTACAGATGTAATATTTTACTTTAATGAATTACATCCCTCTCAACAAATGGCAATGATAAATTATAATTTTAGAAAAAATGAAAAAGATGTAGAAAGAAAAAAAATCATTGATTCAAAAGAAAAAGAAAAAACAACAGAACAATAAAATAATTTAATTAAAAAAATGTATAATATTATATTTTTTTAATTATGATCTATCAAATTTACAAAAAGAGACAATTACATATCGTTCTCCTGATGTAATTGGTCTAACACCGTGATAATGTGTCATTCTACCTGGATGCATGACCAAATGACCTTTTGGTGCCTTTAATAACAATTCGTGTTGAGGAAAATATGTTCCTCCTCCCTCAAAATCTTCACCTTCTTTTGATAAATTTAATATTATTGAAAATTCAGAAGCATCATGATGAAGATTTAAACTATTCTGAAGTTCAGGTCTATATCGAATTATAAAAGTTTCATGTTCTAATTTTTCAGCTTTATAACTACTTCCATCATATACTTTATTTACAATAGGAATAACTATTTTTTTAATATGAGATGTATAAATATCATATAAATTACTATTATATTCTTTTAACAATACATCGTTTGTTGGAAAGTTATCGTGTCTATTTTTTGTCCATCCTTTGAACTTTTTTAAATCGGTAACTAATTCATTGCAAAAATTATCTTTAAAAAAATGAAAATGATATAATCCAAACGATAGTTTATTTGTAATTAATTTTGCTTCATAATTAGTAGATAATAAATCAAGAGATAAATATTTCTTGTCCCAATATTTACTATTATATTTGTAAATAGTAAGTCGTTCATTAATAAGTTTTTCAACCGCTTCATTCAAAATTTTAGGTTTTTCATCTGGTTGATTTTCATCGCTTTTAAAGTCACTCATATATATATATTGTAATAATAAAAAATATTTTTATATCAAATTAATAAAAAAAACATATACAAATATAAACATATTATTTTTTATTGTTTTTATTGTTTTTGTTTTTTTTGAATTCTTTTAGATCTTCTAAGTACAGGAGGATTTTTAATTTGTTGTTCTTTTAGTTGCTTGCAATATTCAGCTCTTTTTTCACGAAGATTTTTCTTTTCAACTTCACGCTGTACAAATTCTTCGCGCCTCATATTTTCTCGTTCCATATTTACAATTATACTTTTTTTATTTTCTTCTTGAATCTTATCTCGATATGTTTTTTCGATTTGTTTTCTTTCATTTTCCCACAAATCCATCTTGAACGGATAGTATTGTTTCTTACCATGATAGCTATCATGTTTCGCCAGTATTTTTTTCATCTCAAACCAGAGACGACGCTCTTCACGTGTATTCACTTGTAGTTGCTTATTCATATTTTTACCTTATTCTTTTATGATATTTATAAAATCAAAAAAACTTACTTCAATTTTATAAATAAATTTCTAAGTGCTTAATTAACGTTTGGAGACACCTTTACGTGTGCGTCTGGAACCAGCACGACGATTGCGTCTGGAACCAGCTTTGCGACTACGTCTGCGAGCACCACCTACTTTAGCTCCACATGATCCACCTCTGCGACTACGTCTGGAACCAGCTTTGCGACTACGACGTCTTCTACGACCACCTTCTGTTGTTGTTGGTTCAACATCTTCCTTTGTAGGAATAGCTGGTGGTTTTGGTTCTGGTTCTCCATTTGCTTTTGCAATTATACAACTATCAATCCATTCGCATAATGCAGTTACTACTTTTACAGCTCCAGCCCATTTTGCAAGAACAACTGCTCCTATACCAGTTGTAATATCGGTCATCATTTTTTGAACAACAACATATAGTGCATTGAAATCTCCCATTAATAATGATCCTTCGAGTACTTTCATCATTCCTACAACATAATTACTTGCTCTTGTGGATAATGTTCCCAAAAAACTTGTCCAAGCAGGACCACCAAGATAACATAAAACTTTATCGGCACCAAATGCACCTGCAGCTAAAAGACCTGCAGTTAAAACTTTTGCTTTCAAGCTGCATGCTCCACCTTTCATTCCACCGTAAAATTTTCCACTTCTGGTTACTTTTCTTAATTCATTAGCAATTCCTAATGGTTGTAAACCATTTGCTACTGCTTTTCTATCAAATTCATCACTAACATATTGTTCAATATCTTTTGGACAACTACTCATAATTATAATATAATGATCGAAAAAAAATAGTAGTTATAATTATTTGTATTTTAAAATTGACGCAATACTTTATTATAAAGTTCAATTGCTAAATCAATACAAAGGTTAAAATTGTTAATAATAGAAGATTTTTCAAGAGGTTCGTTATAAGCCAAACGAATAATACAATAATTATCATGAGGGTGATTCTTTCTAAATCCACAGAAACTTAATTTTTTTTTAATTGTAAAATACTGATCATATAGCATAAACTCAAGTAATTTACCAATCGTATAATCATGATTATCAAGCTTTATGTCATAACAATTTTCCATAGTTGTATCACTTTCTTTAATGTTAACATCGCCTTTTTCAAAAATTTCTCTTAATTGTTGAAGTTGTTTAATAATAACATTACACGATGCTTTTACAATTTCAGAGTTATCAAAAACACCAACAGATTCTATAATAAAATCGTAACTATTTTCTACGAAATGTCTTTGAGCATCTAAAATGTTCCAATTTTTTTCAGCAACACCAAGTTCTTCTTTATTCAATCCTTTTTTCTTTGATTCTTTTAAATATTTATTGAGTTCTGTAGTTCCTTTTGCAGTATCAATAGTATTACCATATGTACATGTTGATACGACATTAAACATTCCGTTATTTTTAGCACAAGATATTGAGAAAGTAGATTCAAGATCAATTTCTTCACCAACAATTTCAGATGAAATCTGAGGGCGTAATTTTAATATATCAATATAACGTTTTGTAATAGGATCAGGAGGAAATATTTTTTTATTCTCAGATTCAGATATAAATTTATCATTTTTAATATCATAAATTTTGAAATCTTCTGTTGTGACATATTGTATTGTGTCTGAATCATTTTTTTTACTTACAATAAGCTTATAATTTTCCAATGGTAATGACAAGTCTGTAATATGAATAGGTACACAACTTAAACGTTGCTTAATAATTTCATTATTAAACTTTGTATTATTTTTATGAATAATACAATTATTTTTATCATAAGGATAA